>Ga0302234_10000080_pt1 | contig 78308 bp, 63 predicted proteins | sample II_Palsa_N3_2_FD_193576 | JGI IMG/M metagenome (GOLD analysis project Ga0302234, IMG submission 193576) | Peat permafrost microbial communities from Stordalen Mire near Abisko, Sweden - II_Palsa_N3_2 | ecosystem: Environmental > Terrestrial > Soil > Palsa > Peat permafrost | place: Sweden... | reverse complement strand
CGGCGGGCTGGGTATGGGCAGCCGGCCGCTACAGTACTGGGTGTATATCGGCGTGGCGAGCGGCAGCCTGACCGCGCAACAGCTAGAGGATGCCGGGCTGACCAGCGAAGGGCTGATCGGACAGGCGTGTGTGATCAATGGACTCGGCGAGGTGGAGCGGATTGGCAATCACCGCGTCATCGAGTGCGACGCCGCGTAGTCGGCACGGGGCGCCCCGGTTCGCGGCCGCCCCATTAACGGACATCAAGTTTAACTGTCCTGATCGTCGGACTGCTCGTGCAGCGGTTCGAAGATCCGGGTATACGCTGCCCAAAAACACCCGCCTGCAAGGGCAGTGCATAAAACCGCCACCGTATAGGCAAGCGGCTTGCCATGCCATAGACCGTTGAACCATTGATGCAACTCGGCCATGAAGACTTCAGCGGTGCCGCCGATGCGTTGCAGTTCGGCGACGTAGCGCTGGTCGTTGGTGATGCCGTAGACCCGTTCCGCACTGTCCTCGGCCGGCGCCATGGCGTAAATGACGGCGGCGCCGATCAGTCCCGCCACGAGAATAACGACGCTCGCCAGATACAGGCGAATCTGCAATGGCGAGTGCTTTTCCGGTGGGTCCTGCGTGTCCCGACTGCTCATGCTGTTTCCAGTTGCATTGCGCGTGTGCGATACCCGTCACAGTAGCGCAACGCGACGCGGCGCGGACAATCCGCGCGTGCATGGCTAGTGGTTAGCTGCGCGAAGTCAACAGCTTTACGCCGGCCACACTGAACACAACCGCAAGCGAGCCGTCCAGCCAGCGTCGGATCGATCCATAGACGCGGCGCGCGGTTTCGGTCGAAAACAGCACGGCGTAGCTGCTGAAGACAAACACGCCGATACCCATGCAGCCGAGCACGACCGGCGCGGTGTGCGCAGCGCCGCCGCTTGCCGGAACGGCCAGCGAGACAATCGACAGCCAGACCAGAATCGCCTTGGGGTTGGTGAGATGCAGCAGCAGGCCGCGCACATAGAGACGCTGCGAGGAGTCGGGCGCGCGCGTCGTGCGGGCGAGCGGCATCTGCGGCGTGAGCGCCGAGCGGGCCGATTTCCACGCCAGCCAGAGCAGGTAGAGGCCGCCCACGACGCGGATAGCCACCAGCAGTTGCGAATAGGTGGCGAGCACCGCCGACAGGCCGAGGGTTGCTAGCAGCGCCCAGGAGAACGAACCCGACATGACACCGAGCGCAAAGGCAAACGCAGCCTTTCGACCCGAACCCATGGCGAGAGACATGATGGCGAGATTGCTAGGGCCGGGGCTTGCCGTGCCGATGAAATAGGCGGTGTAGGCGAGCAGGACGTTGGCCGACAGGAAGGCGCTGGCAGTCATTGAACGGAGTTTCCAGGGGCGGTTAAGGGAGAATTGGAGGCGGCAGCGGGACGTGGCTCGCGTTGATGGGATCAAACTTCGTGATCCAGCCTGTGCGCATGCACGACCATTCTGCATGATGGCGTGACCGTTCTTACAGATACAGTTGGTCACGGGCGGAGCAGGACAGTCCGGGGGCGTTCCTGGGGGGCAGTGCGGCGCACGCCAGCCCCATATTCCTCTAGTGGGCACAAACAAACTTGTGTTCCGGATGCGTCATAGAGTGTTCTTGAGGTAATCGGGCGAGATTTACCGTTCACGACGACGGCCGTTCTTTCCGCCCGCATCCGTTTGCCCTTTCGGCTCCAGATCCATGGCCGTTTTCAGGAACGCCTGCACGAGTCGCATGCGCGCCGACGACTGGCCCCACAGCAGCCCCACGACGCGCTTGGGAAAGGCGTGCGGGAGGGGCCATTTGGCAAGCGCGAGGCCGGCGAAACGTGTCATCCGCCAATCCGGCACCAGCGACACGCCGAGCTTACGGTCGACCAGCACGGCAATCGCATCGAGCCCGTCGAGTTCGCAGCGCTGATGCGGCTTGATGCCGTGCTGGCGAAGATAGCCGTCGGCCAGTTGTCCGCCTACGACTCTGCGGTCGTAGCGCAGAAACGGTTCGGTGCGCAGGACCTCGTGTACGTCGCTCACCTGCATCGAGGCGGGCGTGAGCAACACCAGCGGTTCTTCACGAAACGTGTGCCAGTCGCAGCTTTTCGGCAGATCGAAGAGCGGTTGAACCAGCATCGCGGCATCGAGATCGCCACTGACCACCTTGCGGTACAGGTCTACCGAGGTGCCAGGCTCCAGATAGATGTCCATCTGCGGGTGCCGCGCGAGCAGCTCGGCGAGCACGTCGGGGATCAGGCTCGTCATCATGGTCGGCGTGCCGCCGAGGCGCAGTTCGCCGGCTAGCACAGAGGCGTCGTTCAGGTCCGACTTCAGGTCGCGAATGTCATGGGGGACGGCGCGCGCCCGGTCCAGAATCCGCTCGCCGGCTTCCGTCGTGCCCACCGTGCGCCCGGAGCGCCGCACGAGTTTGGCCCCCAGCTCCGCTTCGAGCATCTTGACGCGCTGCGCCACCGCAGCAGGCGTCAGATCCAGCCTGCGGGCGGCTTCCGCGATCGAGCCGAGTTCGACCACGTAGACAAAGCTTTGCAGATAGCGCGAGTCCATAGCATAAAACTTTTATCTTTTGAAGAAGCCAAAGGATACTGTTTTTGAGGCCTCGCCGGTATCACACTTCGTTGATGCCAGATCCGGGCAAGACGTGGACGGTATCCAAAACGACAGGAGTGCAGATATGCCAAGAATCGAATCGGTGTCGGTCTGCGCGGCCGCTGTGCCGCTGGACCGCGTGACCTCGTTTTCCACCCGCACGGTGTCTACACGCCACTATGGCCTTGTGAAGGTGCGTTCGAGCGATGGTGTGGAGGGCATCGGCTTATGCTACGTTGGCAGTGCCGCGGGGGAGCTGCTGCACGTTGCGGTGGAGCAGTTGCTGGCGCCTGTGCTGATCGGCAAAGACTCGTATGCGGTCGAAGCACTGTGGCAAGCGATGTACCAGGAGGCGTTGCTTCAGGGTCGTGCCGGTACCGTGATGCGCGCCATCAGCATCCTCGATACGGCACTGTGGGATCTGAATGCGCGCACCCATGGCGTGCCTTTGCACAAGTACCTCGGCGCGAACGAACTTGATACCGTGCCCGCCTATGCCAGCGGCGGCTATTACCTGGATGGAAAGACGCCCGACATGCTCGGCGAAGAGATGGCGCGTTACGTCGAGCTGGGTTTCAAGGCAGTAAAGATGAAGGGCGGCCGACTCTCGCCGCGTGAAGAAGAGGCCCGCGTGCGGGCGGCACGTGACGCGATTGGTCCGGACATCGAACTGATGATCGATATCAACAACGGCTGGGCCGATGCCACTCAGGCCATGCAGCACGTGCGACGTATCGAGCAATACGATCCGTATTTCATTGAAGAACCGTTCTCGCCCGATGACATCGACAATCATGCGCGCCTCGCGAAGCTGACGCGGGTGCCGATTGCCACCGGCGAGATCGGCTATGGCCGCTGGTATCACAAGGAACTGCTCGACAAGGGCGCGGCGGCGATTCTGCAAACGGACGCGCTGGTGTGCGGTGGGATTACCGAATGGCGACGCATTGCGGCGACTGCGTCGAGCTACGGGGTAGTGATGTGTCCGCACTGGTTCCACGATGCGCATGCGCCGCTCGTAGCGGCAACGCCGAATGCGCGCTATGTGGAGTACTTCTGGGACGATCAGGTGCTCAACTTCAGACGGTTGATCGACCGGCAGCTTGAGCATAAGAGCGGCCGGATTGTCCTGCATCAGACGCCGGGGCTCGGGTTTGGTTTTGATGAGCAGGCTGTGGCGAAGTACGGGAAGTGGAGTGAGGTAAAGTAGGATTTGTGATTGGCTGCAGCGGTTGGCTGGCATAAGCGCCAGCCGGTGCTGCGGTTTTAACGTTACGCATTTTCACCGCTGTGCCCGTCGACGCAAATACAGATTGTTGAGCACTAGCGCCGCACACGTCATAGAGCCGCCCGCGATCTGCATGGGCGTGGCGATCACGCCCGCCAGTGCGGACACGATGAATGTGGTGAGCGGCACGACGTCCATGAAGAGCACGCCGTTTAGCGGCGTCAAGATCCGGTTGCCGAGATTCCAGCTCAGGATGCCGACGAAGCCCGCGCCCAGACCCATATAAAGCAGATGCGGCGCGATCGCGCCCACCGCCGCAAGCGTGGGCGCGGCGACCGCATGCACCGCGAAGAGCACGACGTTAAGGCCGATGATCGTGGTCAGGCCGAGCCAGACGGTCATCGTCGTGTACCTGAGCGGCGACCACTGCTTGAAGAACGTTGCGCCGAAGGTGTAGATCACCCAGCACAGCGCACCGAGGACGATCAGCGCATTGGCCGCATAGTTCTGGGGTTCATACAGTAGTCCAGCAAGATCGCCTTTGGTGACCACGAGGATGACACCGCAGAACGACAGCAGGATGAACAGGAAAGAATAGAGCGGCGGCGACACGCGCCGTACTGCCGAATTAACCAGCAGACCCAGCATCGGTTGGGTGGCCATCATGATGGAGGCCGTCAGCGCACCGTCGCGTCCTGCCATTTGCTGGCCGAGAAAGACGAACGCGCCAAAACCTGCAAAGCCGATCGAGCCCAGCGCCCACGCGAGCAGAACCGGCTCGCCCTTCAGCTTGAGGGCGGTCGCGCCCTCCTCGCGTTGCAGTAGCAGCAGAAACGCAGCGCCAGCAACCAAGTAACGCAACGAGGTGAATGTGAACGGATCGATGCGTGTGAGCGCGCTCGTCATCACGGGGAACATCAGGCCGAACGAGACCGTTGCGAGCAGACAGCAGAGCAGGCCTTTCGCGTAGCCGCCGTACGCGTTAACCAGCGGATTCGGGCTCGCCCGCTCGCTGGGTGCGATAGTCAGGGACGCGGGCGGTTTGATTCGTGAATTCATGAATGATTGTTCAAAAAATAGATAAGGGACGAGGACGAGCGCTTTCTTCGTCAGAGGACAAGGACGATCACGATGTCTGTTCAAATGCTGCTATTTTTGCGCTGCATTATCAAAATAGACGCTATTAGATCAACTTGCGTGACCCCATGCCGACCTCACGCACCTGACGCAAACATTTCGCTATATGGGTGCAAATATTATGACTGATTGTTCAATAATACAAGGCACGTGTTAAGTCGTTGAGTCGTATGTACGGAGTACACGCTGCAATCTTCTGTAATAACCCTTAGCCACTGGGTGGGAGCAAACCCGATTCGCGTTGTAATTCAAACGGGCTATGCTCGACGATGATGTTCACTTGCCAGTACAGGTGGCAATCCGGGCACCAGGCAGACCGCCAGAATCATCCTTCGGGCCACGTCAGCTTACGATTACCTTCCTGACGGTTTTGCCATTTTGGCGCCATGCAGCCGTTGGTGCCAAGCAATTAGCATAGGCTCAGGTTTACCGTGGCGCGGGGTCGCTTTCGGGGGCTGAGCTGCTGGCGCGACTGTCGGGTTTGGCATTGCGTCCGCTAGCGTTGCTCAGCGCGTCGTTCATCCGTTGCGTGATTCAGCCGACGGTTGTCCGCGCCTTCGTCAACGTTGATCTGGCGCGAACGTCGCGCGTACGTTCGCCCACGGCGACTTCTCATCCTTTCCAGCATTCTTTCGGGCGCGTTTCAATGTGGATTGTCAACGTTGCGCTAAAGCGGCCATACACGTTCATCGTGATGGCTATTCTGATTCTGCTGGCGACGCCATTTGTCTTGCTGACGACGCCAGTCGATGTGCTGCCGGAAATCAACATTCCGGTCGTCAGCATCATTTGGAGCTATACGGGTCTGTCTGCCGAGGACATGGCCAACCGGATCACCTCCGTCAATGAGCGCAGTCTGACCACGACGGTTAACGACATCGAGCACATCGAGTCGCAGTCCCTCGCCGGCATCACGATCATCAAGCTGTTCCTGCAGCCGAACGCGAACATACAGACCGCAATCGCGCAGACGGTCGCGGTCGAACAGGCGCAGTTGAAGCAGATGCCGCCGGGCGCGACGCCACCACTGGTGATCAGCTACTCGGCCTCCAGTATTCCGGTGATCCAGCTCGGGCTGTCCAGTCCGAAACTCTCGGAGCAGGATCTCAACGACACGGCGCTCAACTTCCTGCGCCCGCAACTCGTGACGATCCCAGGAGCCGCTGTGCCGTACCCGTACGGCGGCAAGTCACGGCTGGTTTCGGTCGACCTCGATACGCGGGCGTTGCTCGCGAAGGGACTGACGCCCGCTGACGTGGTCAACGCCTTCAATGCGCAGAACCTGATTCTGCCGACCGGCACGGCGAAGATCGGCCCGATGGAATACACCGTCAACATGAATGGTTCGCCGCCGACCGTGGCGGGCCTGAACGATATCCCGGTGCGCACGCTCAATGGTGCGACCACGTATCTGCGGGAGGTTGCGCACGTTCGCGACGGCTACTCTCCTCAGACCAACGTGGTGCGTCAGGATGGCCACCGCGGCGTGCTGATGTCGGTTCTTAAGACCGGCAGTTCGTCGACGCTGGCGATCGTCGACTCGCTGAAGGCTCTACTGCCCACCGCTCGCTCCGCGTTGCCACCTGACCTGAAAATTACTGCGCTGTTCGACCAGTCGGTGTTCGTCAAGGCGGCGGTGCAGGGCGTGATCCGTGAAGCGCTGATTGCGGCGGCGCTGACCGCGGCGATGATCTTGCTGTTCCTCGGTAACTGGCGCAGTACCTGCATTATTGCGGTGTCGATTCCGCTCTCGATCCTGACCTCGCTGATCGTGCTGCACGCGTTAGGTCAGACCATCAACATCATGACGCTGGGCGGGCTCGCGCTCGCGGTCGGGATTCTGGTGGACGACGCCACTGTGACGATCGAGAACATCGAGCGGCACTTGCACATGGGTACCGATCTGCACGAGGCGATTCTCGAAGGTGCCGGCGAAATCGCGGTGCCTGCGCTCGTTTCGACGCTGTGTATCTGTATCGTGTTTGTGCCGATGTTCTTCCTGACCGGCGTGGCGAAATACCTGTTTGTGCCGCTCGCCGAAGCAGTGGTGTTCGCCATGCTGGCTTCGTACGTGCTTTCACGTACGCTGGTGCCGACCCTCGCCATGCTGCTGATGGGCCATGCGCACAAGCCGAAGGCAGGCAGCAAGCCGAATCCGTTCATGCGGATCTACCATCGTTTCGACGCCGGCTTCGAACGCATGCGTGCCGCGTACATCGTGATCCTGAGCAGCGTGCTGGTGCGCCGCGGGACGTTCGGCAGCATCTTCCTCGGTTTCTGCGTGGTCTCGATGGGCCTCGTATTCGTGCTCGGCGAAGACTTTTTTCCGACGGTCGACGCCGGCGATATCCGCTTGCACATGCGCGCGCCGACCGGTACACGGATCGAAGAAACCGCGCGGCTTGCCGATGAAGTGGAAAAGGTTGTGCGTCAAGTGGTGCCGGGCAAGGAGCTCAATACCATTCTGGACAACCTGGGATTGCCGTATAGCGGTATTAACCTCTCATATAGCAACTCGGGCACGATAGGCACGCTCGACGGCGAAATTCAGGTGGCGCTTAACGAAGACCACAAGCCGACCCAGCGCTATATCGACAAGCTGCGGGCGGTCTTGCCGCAGCGTTTTCCGGGCGTGGAATTTTTCTTCCAGCCGGCTGACATCGTGACGCAGATCCTGAACTTCGGGCTGCCTGCGGCGATCGACGTGCAGATCGTCGGTAACGACCAGCAAGGCAATTTCGACGTGGCGCGCAAGCTTTACAAGCAGGTGCGGCTGATTCCGGGCACGGTGGACACGCACATCCAGCAGAAGCTCGATGAGCCGGTGATCAATCTCCAGATGGATCGCACCCGTTTGCAGCAACTGAACCTCAACGCGAACAACGTGGCGCAGAACGTGCTCATCTCGTTGTCGGGCAGTACGCAAACCGCGCCGAGCTTCTGGTTTAACAACAAGAACGGGGTCGAATACAGCGTCGCCGTGCAGACGCCGCAGTACGATATATCGTCGATCGACCAGTTGTTGCGCACGCCGGTTTCGGCCGCGTCCAACGGGCCGACGCAACTGCTCGGCAACCTGGTGCAGGTGTCGCCGCAGAACCAGTTCGCCGTCGTCACGCACTACAACATCCGGCCGGTGATCGACCTGTATGTGAGCGTGGAAGGCCGCGACCTGGGCAGCGTAGCGACCGAGGTGAACAAGCTGGTCGATCAGGCTCGCGCAACTTTGCCGCGCGGTAGCCAGATCGTGGTGCGCGGTCAGGTGCAGACCATGCGCACCTCGTTCTTCGGTCTGGGCGTGGGTGTCGCAATGGCCATCGTGCTGGTGTACCTGCTGATCGTGGTGAACTTTCAGTCGTGGGTCGATCCGCTCATCATCATCAGCGCGTTGCCGGCGGCTTTGGCAGGGATCGCATGGATGCTGTTCATCACCGGCACGCACCTGAGCGTACCGGCGTTGACCGGCGCAATCATGACCATGGGCGTGGCGACCGCGAACAGTATTCTGATGGTGTCGTTCGCGCGGCAGCGGCTCGGCGCCGGTTCGCCGCCGCTGGCCGCAGCGCTCGAGGCAGGCGCCAGCCGGATCCGGCCGGTGCTGATGACAGCATTCGCCATGATCATCGGCATGATTCCAATGGCGCTGGGTCTCGGCGAAGGCGCCGAGCAGAACGCGCCGCTCGGCCGTGCGGTGATCGGCGGACTGCTGTTTGCAACGATTTCGACGCTCTTTTTCGTACCGCTGGTTTTTGCAGCGATCCACACACGCCTCGCTCGCCGCAACGGTGGCGGGCATGGCCCCGACGACGGCGCTGGCGCCGGCGATGGCAAGCACGCGTAAAGTTAAATGACGGCTGACTGAGATGACTGAAAAAACTCACGCTTCGCTAGCGATTCCCGCACGGGAAACCGAGGATGGGCACGCACTGCCGCCCCGCAACCGCGAATGGAAACGCGCCAAGATCGCCATCTGGATCGTGCTGGCGCTGCTCGCCGTGGGCGCGTTACGCACCGTGGTGGCGGACATTCTGCAAAACCGTTCGGTGGCGGATACCACCCAGCAAAACGCCAAGGAGTACGTGAACGTGGTCACGCCCAAGCAGACCGACGGCAGCGGCAATACGCTGCTGCCGGGTACGCTGCGCGGTTATGTGGAGTCGCCGATCTTCGCACGCGCAACGGGCTATCTGCTGCACTGGTACGTCGATATCGGCGCGCACGTGAAGCAGGGCCAGTTGCTGGCCGATCTCGACACGCCGGAAATCGATCAGGAACTGCAGCAGGCCAAGGCGCAACGCGACCAGATCAACTCGAGCCTCGGGCTGGCGAAGAGTTCGTATGATCGCTGGCAGCAACTGCGCACACGCGACGCGGTCTCGCAACAGGAACTGGATGAGCGGCAGAGCACCTATACGCAGGACGTGGCGAATCTCGCCGCTGCTGACGCCAACGTACGGCGTCTGAACCAGCTTGAATCGTTCAAGCGGATCGTCGCGCCGTTCGACGGCGTGGTGACGCAGCGTAACGTTGACGTTGGCGACCTGATCGACGCGGGCAGCGGCACGAGCCGTGCGCTGTTCGCGCTGGCCCAGTCCGATCCGCTGCGCGTGTACGTGCAACTGCCGCAGGCCTACGCCCAAAACGTGTCGGTCGGCAAGCAGGTGGTCGTGACCCAGGCGGAATTGCCGGGGCAGCAGTTCCACGGCACCATCGCCAATATTTCCGGCGCGATCGATGTGCCGACCCGTTCGCTGCAGATCGAGGTGCGGCTGCCGAATCCGGACGCCAAGTTGCGGCCGGGCGCTTACGTTCAGGTCGCCATACCGGCTGTTGCGCACTCCGACATCATGGTGCCGGGCAATACGCTGCTGTTCCGCGCGGAAGGTCCGCGCATCGCGGTGGTCGACGACAACGGTGTCGTGCATCTGCGCAAGGTCGTGATTGCGCAGGATCTCGGGCAGACGCTCGAGATCGAAAGCGGTATCGAGCCGACCGACAAGGTCATCGTCAACCCGAGCGATTCGATTGCGGATGGCGATCACGTGCAGATCGAACAGCCGTCGAACAACAGCAAGGGGGCGTCGTGAAGCGTGTGTGCCCAATCGCCGTGCCGCCCGCCCGCATGGTGGCGGCAATCGGCGCCGCGCTCCTGACAGCATGCACGGTGGGCCCCGATTACAAGCAGCCGCATGCCGATGCGCCGCCCGAGTGGCGCACCGATTCGTACTGGCATGTGGCGGAGCCCTCGCATGCGCCGATCACGCCGACCTGGTGGATGAGCTTTAACGACTCGACGCTCAACACGCTGGAGGGCCAGGCGCTCGACCAGAACCAGACGCTCGCCGCAGCGGTGGCGCATTATGAGCAGGCCAAAGCGACGCTCGCGAATACGGCTGCGCAGCAGGTACCCGAGGTCGATCTTGGCGGGACAGGGGAGCGGTTCAAGATATCGAAGAACCGGCCGGTCACCGCCTACGGCACCCCGAACCAGTCCACTGTGCAAAACGGCCTGATAGTCGGCCCGTCGATCAACTACGACACGGATCTGTTCGGCCGGATTCGCCGCGAAGTGGAAGGGGCAAAAGCCTCTGCCGAGCAGTCGGCCGACGATCTCGCCAATGCACGCCTCGTGCTGAGTACCGATCTCGCGACCGACTATTTCTCGCTGCGCGAGCTCGATGCCGAGATCGACGTGTTGAACCAGTCGGTGGTGCTGCAGCAGAAGGCGCTCGACTACGTGACGTCGGAACACGATCTGGGCTCGGTGTCCGGACTCGACGTATTGCAGCAGAAGTCGGAACTGGATTCAACCGAGGTGCAGGCGCAACTGCTACTCGTGCAGCGTGCCCAGTTTGAGCATGCGATTGCTGCGCTGGTCGCTGTACCCGCGCCGCAATTCGCGATCGAGCCCAAGGTGATCGCGACGAGAGTGCCGGAGATTCCGCTTGGCGTGCCAAGCGACGTGCTGCAGCGGCGCCCCGACGTGGCCTCCGCGGAACGCGCGATGGCGGCGGCGAACGCTCAGATCGGCGTCGCCAAGGCCGCGTTTTTCCCGAGCCTGACGCTCACACCGAGCATCGGCCGGCAGAGCACCAATTTCGCCGACCTGTTGAGCGCGCCTAGCCTGATGTGGACGCTCGGCGCGGCGGTCTCGCAGGTCGTATTCGACGGCGGACGCCGCTCGGCCAACGTCAAGTTCGCGAGCGAAGGCTATCAGGCGGCCGAGGCGAATTACCGCCAGACGGTGCTCACTGCGTTCCAGCAGGTGCAGGACGGCGTGACCGGACTGTCGGTGCTGGATGGCGCGGCGAAGCAGTCGCATCAGGCGGTGGTCGATTCGCAGAGCCTGCTGTCGCTCGCCAACGACCGCTATTCCGGCGGCCTCGTCGCTTATCTGGACGTGATTACCGCGCAGCAGACGCTGCTTACGAGCGAGCGCCAGGATGTGCAGATTCACGGCCAGCAGATGACCCTGTCGGTCTCGCTGGTCAAGGCGCTGGGCGGCGGTTGGGATGTCAGTGCGCCGGTTGACGACAAGCAGCAGGCCATGAACCAGCCGACGCAGCCGAACTGAGCTTCACCTATTCACCAGGGGAGGATGTGTGCAGTTGGCAGACGGGAAAACGAGGCGTTTCGTATAATTGTAAGGACTCAAGGGGCGTACATGAAACTGCTCATCGTCGAAGATGAACACAAGGTGGTGGACTACCTGCGCTCGGGATTGACCGAGCAGGGATGGGTGGTCGACATCGCACTCGACGGCGAGGAAGGCATGCATCTGGCGACCGAGTTCGACTACGACGTGATCGTCCTCGATGTGATGCTGCCCAAGCGCGACGGCTTTAGCGTGCTCAAAGCGCTGCGCATGCGCAAATCCACGCCGGTGATCATGCTGACCGCGCGCGATCACATCAACGACCGGGTGCGCGGCCTGCGCGAAGGCGCAGACGATTATCTGACCAAACCCTTCTCGTTCCTCGAACTGGTGGAGCGGCTGCATGCGCTTGCGCGCCGCACCCGTTCGCAAGAGTCGACGCTGATCTCGGTCGGCGATCTGTTTGTCGATCTGATCGGCCGCCGTGCGACACGCGATGGTGTGCGTCTCGATCTGACCGCCAAGGAATTCCAGTTGCTGAGCGTTCTGGCGCGCCGCCAGGGCGACATTCTGTCGAAGACAGCGATTACCGAGCTGGTCTGGGACGTGAATTTCGACAGCCATACGAACGTGGTCGAAACCGCGATCAAACGATTGCGCGCCAAGCTGGACGGCCCGTTCCGCACCAAGCTGCTGCACACCGTGCGCGGCATGGGCTATGTGCTCGAAGTACGTGAGGAGGCGGAATTGTTATGAACCGCTCGATTGCCCGCCGGCTTGCGATGATGTTCGCACTCGTCGCCTTGTCGGTCTTTACGCTGGTCGGCACGGGATTGTTTCTCGTGATGCGCGTGCAACTGAACCATCACTTGCGTGAGTCGCTCGATGACCGCATGGAGATCGCGAAGATCATCGTGTATCACTCGGTGACGGCGGACAAGTGGCGCATGGCGCGCGAGAAGTTGACGGACATGTCGCCGCGCGATGGCACCACGACCTACTCGGTTTCCAGCACCGACCCGAGTTTCCACTATGGTCAGCCGGTTCAGGGACACGTGACCGATAGCTGGGCGGGCGGTTATACGCGGGTGGAACCTGAGACAGGCGGACAGGCCATGCTCACGCGCACGATCTCGATACCGGCAAGCGGTGTGCGGCCGCCGGTGCAATTGGAGGTCGCGGCAAGCTGCCAGCCTAACGTGCGTACCATGCGGACATTCGGCGCGGCGCTCGCTGCGCTTTCGGCATTGGGCAGTCTGGCGGTGCTGCTGCTGAGCTATTCGGTGACACGTATCGGGCTCGCGCCACTCACGCGTCTGACCAAGGACGCCTCCGAGGTCAGCCCGAACAATCGTTCGCAGCGCCTGAATACGGCTTCGCTGCCGCTCGAATTGAACGATCTCGCCAATTCTTTTAACGGCGCGCTGGAGCGGCTCGATGGCGCATATGGCCGGCTCGAGTCGTTCAACGCGGACGTTGCACATGAGTTGCGCACGCCGGTGACGATCCTGATCGGTCAGACTGAGGTTGCACTGACCCGTAACCGCTCGGTGGACGATCTGCGCCATACGTTGCAGTCGAATCTGGAAGAGTTCGAACGCATGCGTGCGATTATCAACGACATGCTGTTCCTTGCGCGTGCCGATCAGGGTGAGCGCGCCACCGGACTGGTTGAGGTGTCGCTGGCCGCGGAAGTGGCCCGCACGCTGGAGTTCCTCGAGATTCCGTTCGAAGAAGCCCAGGTGCGGGCGGTTTCACGAGGCGATGCGATGGCGCTGGTGAACCGCTCGCTGTTCGGCCGTGCCTGTACCAACCTGCTGATGAACGCGATCCAGCACTGCGCGCCGCATGATACGGTCAGGGTGACGATTGTGCGTGAGGAGGACAAGATACGCATCGCGGTCAGCAATCCGGGGGCGCCGATCGATCCTTCGACGCTGGATCACCTGTTCGACCGTTTCTATCGGGCGGAAGAGTCGCGCACCAATAGCCGCGAGAATCACGGCCTCGGGTTGGCGATCGTCAAGGCCATTGCTGAGATGCATCGCGGCACGGTAGCGGTCGAAAGTGCGGTTGGTATCAATACCTTTGCGTTCTCGGTCGACGCGTCACGTTTCGACGTGCAAGGTGTGCGCGAGACGCCGGTGACGGTCGAGCGCAACGTCAACAGCGTCAGTAGTGCCAATAACGCCAGTAGCATCAGTAGCGCCAACAAGGTCACAGCCGAGCCGGCCCCGGCAGGGCGCATGTGATGTGAACTCACGCATCGCCAAACGGATTACCCTGTTTCGCAACAGGTGTCTCCGTCTTCGTAGCGAGATGATTCTGCCTCCCTCTGCAACACCGCTCAGCGCGCGCGGCGCTCGCGTGCTGCCTTGGCCAGCGTATCGAGCACGGGCTCGGTCTGCACCCAGCTCAAACACGCGTCGGTGATCGACACGCCGCAACGCAGCGGCACGCCCGGCTTCAGATCCTGACGGCCTTCCTCCAGATTGCTCTCGATCATCACGCCGATGATGCGGTCTTCGCCCGCAGCGAGCTGCCGGGCCAGATCCTCAGCCACGTCGATTTGACGCAGATGCGACTTGCCCGAATTGGCATGCGAGCAGTCGACCATGACCTGCTCGCGCAAGCCGGCCGTCCGCAAGACCGCACAGCTTTCTTCGACCGATGCGCTGTCATAGTTCGGCCCTTTCTTGCCGCCGCGCAGAATCACGTGGGCATCCTCGTTGCCGCGCGTCTCGAAGATCGCCGCCATGCCCATTTTGGTCATGCCCATGAACGCGTGGCTCGCGCGTGCCGCGACGATCGCGTCCGAGGCGATCTGCACGCCGCCGTCAGTGCCGTTCTTGAAGCCGATCGGGCAGCTCAGGCCCGACGCGAGCTGGCGATGGCTCTGGCTCTCCGTGGTCCGTGCGCCGATGGCGCCCCACGCCACCAGGTCCGCGATGTATTGCGGGCTCAGCAGGTCGAGGAATTCAGTGCCGGTGGGCAAGCCGAGGGCGCTGATCTCCAGCAGCAGTTGGCGCGCCCGGCGCAGCCCCTCGTTGATGCGGAAACTGCCGTCGAGCCGCGGATCGTTTATATAGCCCTTCCAGCCCACCGTGGTGCGCGGCTTTTCGAAGTACACGCGCATGACGATCAGCAGGTCTTCCTGCAGCGCATCGGCAGCGTGCTTGAGCCGGCGGGCGTAATCGAGCGCCTGGTCGTGATCGTGAATCGAACACGGGCCCACGACCACCACCAGCCGGTCGTCGCGTCCATGCAGGATGTCGGCAATGGCCACGCGGCTTTGCTCGACGAGCGTCTGCACACGAGGCGGCACGGGCAGTTCGTCCTGCAGCAGCGCAGGCGAAATGAGCGGGCGTACCGCGCCGATCCGTACGTCGTCGATACGGGTCGTGTCCTGGGTGGCGTCGGCAACGCCGACTTCCTGGTCATGTAAGGGATTGTCGATGGCGCTCAAAATGCTCTCCTGGGTGCGCGGTGTCAGCCCTCGATTATCGCACCTGGGGCGCGCAGGGCGCCTCCGTCAGCATGTTAGACGTGCAGATGCTCGTGCCGGGGCGTGTCGTCGCCGTGGTGGTGCTCGGTATGCTCGATGGTGACCGGAATCGTATGCAGATGCGCATAGCGTACGCCGCGCTGGCTCGTCAGGCTATCCGCGAACGCGGCGACATCATGCGCGCGCCCCCGCAAGACCGACGACTCCAGCAGGCTCTCATGGTCGAGATGGACCCGCATACTGGCGACGGCGAGGTCGTGCCGGTCATGATGCGCCTGGGTGATGCGGCGCGCCAGATCGCGGGTGGCATGGTCGTACACGTAGGTGAGGGTCGCCACGCACTGGCTGTCCGGTGCCGCCTCCTGCTGCGCATGCACCTGACTTTCGCGGACGATGTCGCGGAACGCCTCGGAGCGGCTCGTATAGCCGCGCTGTGCCACGAGCGTGTCGACCACGGCGAGGAGGTCGTCGTCGATGGTGATCGTGATTCGTTGCATGGCGTCTCCTCGCTGCGGACCGTGTGGTTGTTCAATCGTAACCGAACGCGAAGGCTCCCACGCAAATAAGCCACCGCAAATAAGCGACGCGACCGATATGATCTTTTTTGAAAAAAGTATTATTGTGGCGAGACAACTTCAAGATCGCGATAGCGGGCCTCCCATGACAAGTCTGATGAAAGCGCTGTTCGGCGACGGCAGCGGTCCGCTGCGGCAGAAAATCGTCGGGCTCTACGCATTCCTGCTGCTGTTCAACGTGGCTGCATGGACATGGGCTTTCATCGCGTTCCACCACTACCCGCTGCTGATGGGGACCAGCCTGCTCGCGTACTCGTTCGGCCTGCGGCATGCGGTGGACGCCGATCACATCGCCGCCATCGACAACGTCACCCGCAAGCTGATGCAGGCCGGCAAGCGGCCGGTCAGCGTCGGGCTGATGTTTTCGCTCGGTCATTCCACTATCGTAGTGCTCGCCTCGGTGGGTATCGCCGCCACCGCGCTGGCGCTGCAAAGCCGCATGGATGGTTTGAAGGAAGTCGGCGTGGTGGTCGGCACGATCGTGTCCACGCTCTTTCTCTTCTCGATTGCGCTGATGAACCTCGTGATCCTGCGCTCGGTGATTCGCGCGTTTCGCCGCGTACGCAACGGCGAGCCCTATGTGGACGAAGACTTCGACATGCTGCTCGCCAGCCGCGGCTTTCTCGCGCGCATTTTCCGGCCGCTGTTCAGCCTGATTACGAAAAGCTGGCATATGTACCTGCTGGGCTTTCTGTTCGGTCTCGGCTTCGACACCGCGACGGAAGTCGGCCTGCTGGGGATTTCCGCCGCGAGTGCGGCGCAAGGCCTGCCGATCTGGTCGATTCTGATGTTTCCCGTGTTGTTCACCGCGGGGATGACGCTGATCGACTCCACCGACAGCATCCTGATGCTGGGCGCCTATGGCTGGGCCTTCGTCAAGCCGATCCGCAAGCTCTACTACAACATCACGATCACGACGATCTCGGTGGGGGTGGCGTTGCTGGTGGGCGGTATCGAAGGGCTCGGTTTGATCGGCGACCAGTTGCATCTGTCGGGCGCGTTCTGGGGCGCCATCGGCAGCCTGAACGACAACTTCGGCATGATCGGCTACGTGATCATTGGCGTGTTTATCGTCAGTTGGCTGCTCTCGGCCGCGATCTACCGCTGGAAGCGCTTCGAAGACGTGGAAATCCAGGTTGAATCGCTCTGAGCGGCGCCATTCCTGGGTGCTTTACGCGGCACGCATTCGCCGCATTCGCATTACCGCGTGCCGTTGCGCAGGAAATCGCGCTGGGCGGTCGCTTCGATACGGTTACGGCCGCTCTGTTTGGCCCGGTAGAGCGCCTGATCGGCCGCCTCGATGATTTCAGCCGCGTCGGCGTGCGGCGATTCGAAGACGGCAACCCCGACGCTGACGGTGACATAGAGGCCGGTCGAACTTTCGTTGCGGATCTTCAGCGACTGAACCGCCGCCTGCATGGTTGAGGCCACGAGGCATGCGCCCGCTTCATCCGTGGCGGGCAGGATCGCCGCAAACTCCTCGCCGCCATAGCGCGCGAGCAGGTCGCTGCTGCGCGGCAACGCGGATTGCAGCGCGAGGGCAACGGAGACGAGGCAGCGGTCCCCGGCCGGGTGCCCATAACGATCGTTGAGCAGCTTGAAGTAGTCGATATCGACCAGCAGCAGCGCCAGCGGATGCCGGCTGCGGGTGGCGCGATTCCATTCGTGCGCGAGCGCCTCGTCGAAGCGGCGGCGGTTGGCGGTGTTGGTCAACGCGTCGGTGAGTGCCATCTGTTCGAGGCGGTCGCGCGCGTCGTGCAGCTCGCGCTGCACCCGGATATAGCGGCCTTGCAGCGTGGTCGACCGGGTGGCGTAGACGACGAGGGCGGTAAATATCCCCACCGTGCCCACGTAGAAGTGCTGACGCATCACCCACATGCTCAGCGCCAGCAGCGCTACCGTGTAGAAGATCGGGCTGACGTTCTCGATGAACAGCATAAGCGTCTGTTTGTGCGGCTCCTGCTCGACCTCGCTGCGTGACGAGCGCGGCGCCATGGTCGCTGCGGCGAGGAACAGGAACGGGATGTCGACGAGGACGTCCATGACGGCGTGTCCGTCCGACGTGGCGGCCCAATTGTTATACACGTAGGCGGTGATCGCGTAGATCCACAGGAAGCTGCAGAGGACCGCGTAGAACCGGCGTTCCCGTCCGCGTGGCTGAGCGAGCAGACGCAGCATCGCGGCCACCGCAAGGATGAAGTTCTCGGCGTTGTAGGTCAGGACCAGGCTCGACGCCGAGATAGGCGCGAGCGGGGTGTCTGAAAACGGCAGCACCGAAAAGATGCTCACATAGGCGAGGAATCCAGTCATCAGCGCCTGGGCCGCGTCCATCCAGATGAAGAACGGCATTCGCTGTTTCGCCGAGACGGACGAGATGGCGAGCAGAACCGGTACGCCGTAAAGGAAGAACGAGAAATCGGAGAACCACGCGGCGCTCTCGGGAATGTGCTGGAAGATATCCTCCCAGGCGCTGAGGACAATGCCACACGTCCACAGGCACATCCCGGCGCCCAGCAGAATCCATGGCGAACCCGACTCGCGCTCCTCAGCCCCGGCCTGCCAGCAGCAACTGGCAAACGCCAGCGCCGGCGCAAGCAGCAGGAACGGATAGCTGGCGAACGTGGACGCGTCCTGGGACCTAAACACCAGCAGACCTATTACGTGCAGCGATGCGAACAAGACAGCGAACAGCACGAGGTGTATCAGCTTGGGCGGGCGGCGCACGGTTTGATCCCGGAAGTGAAGAAGGCGAGCGAAAGCCGTCAGAAGGGCGTATGCCGATTCGAGGCTTTCCTGACTCGTTTAATGCCGGCAATCCACATAATCCGATCTACGGCAGGCTGGGCGAGAACTTGAACGCCATGGATTGAATGCCGTTTCGACCGATGGTTATCCCCTATATTGAGCAGCGTGATAATGGACATGAAATCCATCAGCGACGCAAACTGCAATTTTGATTGGTAAAGAGGCCGATTCCGTCAAGAGTGCTCATTCAGTTACGGAGCCGCTGCTTTTCAGGCAGTGTCGCATCTTTCCCTTTATTCAGACAATGCCGTCTTTATCGAACAGGCGTTTAATCTTTTCCCGGACATTGCGTCGCGACGGTGCGGGCATTTGAAAACATAGGGCGGATTTGCCACACGACATTGTCGATTCTTCGATGTGCCGTTCGTCGTGTGAATAGGGGGGGTGTATGGCGAAGCAGTATCGGGCATCCGCCTGGCGCTTTGCGCCCTTATTTTCCCTCAACCTGTCAGGAGATGATGGATGACTGATACGGATCGAAATGCGCCGGTACTGCAGCCGGCCAGGCTATTGGCCCAGTTGTCCCAGCGCTTTCCGGGCGAAAGCACGCAGTACCGCGAGGCGCGCAACGCGCTGCTGGCCGAGGAAATCGAACTGCGCCGCCACATCGAACGGGTGGCGGCCCAGCGGCGTGCTTTGCCGCCGGGCGGCGTGGTGCCGCAGGACTACCGGTTCGAGGGCGAGCATGGACCGGTGACGCTATCGGAGATGTTCGGCGGTCACGACACGCTGGTGACCTACAACTGGATGTTCGGCCCGAGGAGCGAACGGTCTTGTCCGATGTGCACGTCGACGCTGGGCGGTCTTGATGGCGAGATGGCCGATATCCTGCAACGCGTGGCGTTTGCGGTCATCGCCCGCTCGCCGATCGAACGCCTCGTGGCTTTCAAGAAGGAGCGCGGCTGGCGCCATTTGCGCGTGTATTCGTCGGGCGGCAACAGCTTTAATCGCGACTATGCGAACGAGGATCCCGATGGCGACGATGTCCCGGAGTTCAACGTCTTCACCCGCTCGGGCAGCATGTTGCGGCATTTCTGGGCCGGCGAGATGGGCCCGCAGACGGCCGATCCCGGTCAGGATCCGCGCGGCGCACCCGACATCATGCCGCTGTGGACCGTGCTCGACATGACGCCGGGCGGCCGCGGCACGGACTGGTATCCGAAGCTCGAGTACGACACGGAGCCGGGCGCCGCCGCTGGGTCATGCCATTGCGATAGCCATACCTGAGTTCGTAGCGGTGCCTCCTCCCACGCCGGCGGCCTGACCGGCGTAAGATACGCGTTCGCATGACGGATGGCCTCATCGGCGCGCAACGCCTGGGGCCGCTCCGTTCCCTTGGTTTCCGCTACGGACTGCATCATGTTTCAGGTTTCCACCGCCTCATCGCAACTCTCCAAATCGGCTCAATACGAGGAACTGGTCGCCCAGGCGCGCTCGCTGCTCGCCGATGAGACCGATCGAATCGCCAATGCGGCGAACTTCTCGTCGCTGGTATTCAATTCGCTGGAGGGCTTGAACTGGGCCGGCTTTTATTTCTTCGATGGCGTCGAGCTGGTGGTCGGGCCGTTTCAGGGCAAGCCGGCATGCGTACGCATTGCGCTTGGCAAGGGCGTGTGCGGTACGGCGGCGCAGACCCGTGCCACCCAGGTGGTGCGCGACGTCCATGAGTTTCCTGGACATATCGCTTGCGATTCGGCCTCGCAGTCGGAGGTTGTGGTGCCGTTGATCGCCGCCGACGGGACGCTGATCGGTGTCTGGGACGTCGACAGTCCGCTGGTCGCGCGCTTCGATGAGGAAGACGCCAAAGGCATGGAGGCGCTGTGCCAGGTCTTTGTCGAACTCGCGTGGACGCGTGCCGCGGCGAAGTAACAGCACGGAGATGACCTTTGAATAGCAACGCGAAACAGGCGGTCGGCAAGGACTTTTCCATCGACTCGATGCAGCACGCACGGGCGATGACCTGGAAGGTGGTCGATGAAGTCGCGAAGAAAATCCGTCCGGGCATGCGCGAATCCGAGGCGAATGTCATCTGCAAGGAAGTGCTGCATAAACTGGGCATGGACCGGATCTGGCATCCGATTCTGATCCGCTTTGGCGAGAACACGCTGAAGACCTTCAAGGAGCATCCGCAGGACGACCCGCAACTTGCCGAGAACGATATTTCTTCGTGGATCTCGGTGTCGTGTGGGACCACCATGAAGGCGATGCCGGCGCGACCTACGTGGTGGGTGAGGACGCCGAAATGAAGGCCTGCGCGGAAGCGGTCAAGACGATCTTCGACGAGGTGGAGCAGCATTGGCGTACCACCGGTGCCGGCGGCAAGGCGCTGTACGAATACGCCGCGCAACGCGCCGAGGCGCTCGGTTGGCGTCTGAACGTGGATATCAAGGGCCATCGCGTGAGCGATTTCCCGCATGCGATTTACAAGGCCGGCAATCTGGGCGACTTCGACGAGCGGCCTGACGCCTGCCTGTGGATTCTGGAAATCCAGATCGCTCATCCCACCCGGCCCTTTGGGGCGTTCTACGAAGACCTGCTTGCGTAGTTTGCATAAGCGCGCCGCGCGACTTACGCCATCCTATGCGTTTCCATACATAGAGTAGATGCCCGGCGGGGGATGGGTTCACCCGCCGCATCCCGCTATTGTTGTCTCCACGCAGTCCGATAACACCGCGGCTGCGACGAATCCACGTCAGGTCCTGGAGACGACACAACATGACTTCCCCCCAAGTAGCGCCATTGACGTTTCAACGCTCGGCCACGCAGCCGCGCAACTGCACTTTCGATAGCCACGACTGGGAGATACTCAGCCGCTACTGGCATCCGGTGGCGTTCGCCGCCGATGTGAAGGACAAGCCCCTTAGCGTGACGCTGCTGGACGAACGGTTGGTCGTGTTTCGCACCGGCAGCGGACCCGACAGCCAGCTCGTGACGGCACGCGACGTCTGTCCGCATCGCGGCGCACCGCTCAGCCAGGGTTGGGTTGAAAACGGCAACCTGGTGTGTCCGTACCACGGCCTCGCGTACGGCGCCGACGGCAAGTGCAAACACATTCCGTCCCAAGGTGACGGTCCGATTCCCGAGCGGCTGCATCTGACGACATATGCCACGCAGGAAGCCTATGGCCTCATCTGGGTTTCGCTTGGCGGCGGCACTGAGGCGTTACCTGAGTTTCCAAACTGGGACGATCCGTCGTTCCAGCAGATCTTGCCGCCCTCGATCGACATTCGCGCTTCCGCAGGCCGGCAAACCGAAGGCTTTATCGACGTCGCGCATTTCGCATGGATTCACCACGACAGCTTTGCCGATCGCGAGAACCCGGTCGTGCCGCAGTATTCGGTGGAGCGGCGCGAACGTGGCCTGCATGCGGAATACGTCAGCACAGTCAGCAACTTCCCGAAGTCGATACAGCACCGCGAGCCTGAAGGCTTTCTGTGGCGCCGCATCTTCGAAATCGACGTGCCGTTTTTTGCCCGCCTCACAGTGCACTTTCCGGAGGGCGGACGTCTGTCAATTCTGAATGCGGCAAGCCCGGTCTCGGCGCGCTTGACCCGGCTGTTCGTGCCGATTGTCCGCAACTTCGACAAGGATCTCCCGCTCGAAGATGTCTATGAATTCAACCGCCAGGTCTTCGAGGAAGATCGCGCGATTGTCGAACTGCAGTGTCCGGAAGATTTGCCGATCGACCGCAGTGCGGAGGCGCCGATTCTTGCCGACCGCTCGTCGGGAGCCTACCGGCGTGCGTTGGGTGAGATCGGTCTCGGCCAGGTGTATGTGCGTTAATCGGGAGAATGGCGATGAGCATCTGGGAATGTGTGATCTGCGGGTTTCGCTATGACGAATCGTTGGGCTTGCCCGAGGCAGGACTCGCGCCGGGCACGCGCTGGGAAGAGGTACCCGACGACTGGATATGTCCCGATTGCGCGACTGGCAAACACGACTTCGAAATGCAACGGGTAACGGCATGAGCGAAAACCAATCGAATCACGCGCAAGCACCGGTTGTGATTGTCGGCACGGGTCTAGCCGGTTATACGGTTGCACGTGAGTTGCGCAAGCTCGACAGCGCGGTTCCGCTTGTCCTGATCAGTCAGGATGACGGCAGCTTTTATTCGAAGCCGATGCTGTCCAACGCACTGGCGATGAAGAAGGAAGCGCACGCGCTGGCGAGCTTCGACGCGGCGGCGATGGCCAAGCAGCTCAACGCCAGGATTCACACGCATCGGCGTGTCGAGCGCATCTTGCCTGACGAACATACGATCGTGGTGGAGGGCGCAACCACCGTTGCGCTACGGCAAGCTGGTTCTTGCTACCGGTGCCGACCCGCGACGCTTGCGGATCGATGGCAGTGGCGCGGACGAGATACTCTCGATCAACGATCTCGCGGATTACGCGCGCTTCAGGCAGGCGCTTGCCGGATGCGGATCGGTGGCGATTCTTGGGGCAGGGTTGATCGGTTGCGAGTTTGCCAACGACCTGTGTTCGGCCGGCCACGCCGTTGCGCTAATCGACCCGGCCAGTACGCCGCTGGCGCGTCTGCTACCTGAGCGCACCGGTGCGGTGTTTGCAAAAGCATTGGGCGAACGCGGCATCCGCTTTTATCTGGGGTGCGGCGTCTCGAGTGTGGAACGCTTGCAGACTGGCTACCGTTTGACGCTTGACGATGGCGAGCATGTCGATGCGGACCTCGTGGTCTCGGCGATCGGTCTCGTTCCCCGCACGGCGCTGGCGTCGTCTGCGGGTATTGCGGTCGAGCAGGGCATCCGTACCGACGCCTGGTGCCGCACCAGCGCGCCAGACGTCTATGCGCTCGGCGATTGCGCGGCGCTCGACGGCAAGCTGCAGCCCTACGTCTTGCCGATCATGCACGCGGCACGCGCGTTGGCTCGCACGCTCAACGGCGAAGCGACGCGGGTGGCGTTTCCGGTGATGCCGGTGGTCGTCAAGACGCCGGCGGCGCCGGCCGTGGTGGTGGTACCGCATCAGGAGGGCGAATGGCGCATCGAGCCGACTGCGGACGATACGCCTCACGCTGCGCGCGCCGTCTGTCATCACATGGACCACGGCCAGCCGATCGGCTTCGCGCTGGTTGGGGCGGCGACCGAAGGCAAGGCTGAGTTGCTCAAGGCGCTCGCAGCGAGTGCGACGTAGTTGCTGACGCAGTTGCAGTAGCGGGCGCACACGTGACGCCGACGGGTGCGCCCGTTGGATCCACATAACCGGATCCATCAGCAGTACTGTTGTTACGTGCCACGTACCACATGGTGCGTAACGCATTGGCGTGGGCCTGCCTGTCGCGAGACCCCAAGCACAAAAGATCTTCCATCTGACCGACCTCACTTCGCTCCGGATTGGTTGCGTAAAGGGCCTGTCACCTCTCAGCGCCACTGATTCTTCGCATTGCGCCGCAGGCCCCGCTTGCGGCGTTTTTTTATGGTTGGTTTGCAAAGGCCCAAGCGACGCGGGCGGCGCCGCGTGATGCGATGCGAGACAGCGCTCGCAGGTGTGACTAGGCTTCTAGCAGATTCTTCGCCACGTTCGCCACCATTCTGCGCAACCACATGGCTGCGGCGCTCCGATGAGTCCGGTCATGCCAGAGCTGGTAATACGTCAAGGGCTGCGCGCCGCCGGGGATAGGTTCGATTCTGAGCGGCAGCAGACCTGAGTAATGCGTGGCGAGCGCGCGCGTGGTGGTGAACAGCAGATTGGAGCGAACCAGCACATAGGGCGCCATGCCGAAATAGGGCAACGTGGTGGTCACCGTGCGCGACAGGCCGTTGCGCGCCAGTTCGACGTCGATCGTGCCCCACGCAGTCGTGTTGTAGGTGGTGACGGCCAGATGTTCGGCCTCCTGATAGACGGCTTGAGTGAGCCGCTCAGGCTTGATCGGATGACCCGCGCGCATCAGGCAAACCAGCTCGTCCTTGCACAGCGGCTGCAGGTGCAGATGCTCCGGCGGCGTTCGCCAGTTGCCGATCACCAGATCGAGGAAGCCGCTCTCCAGGCCATGCTCGTAGCCGCCGTCGACCATCATCAGATGCTTGAATTCGATCTTCGCGCCTGGCGCCTCGCTATGAAATGCGTCGACAATCGCCGGAACGAAGAACACATCCAGATAATCCGGCGAGCCGATGCGGAAGGTCCGGTTCGTCGTGGCGGGATCGAAGGTCGTGGTCGGGTGCAGGATGGCGGCGATGCTGCTCAACGCCTGGGCGGCCGGGTCGATCAAGGTGAGCGCATGGCTGGTCGGCACCATCCGGCTGCCGCTGCGCACCAGCAGCGGATCGCCGGTCATTTCACGCAGTTTGCGCAGCGCGACGCTCACGGTTGGCTGCGACTGTCCGAGCAAGGCAGCGGTGCGCGATACGCTGGATTCGGTGAGCAGCGTGTGCAACACCTTGATGAGATGAGAGTCGATGATTTCCTTGGACATCACATGCGGGATCCCTGTGGTTCAGCCGTGTAATCAAGGCTGTTCCGCCCAGGCTGCGTTCAAAATATATGGGTGGATATAACGAGCGTCAATCCGGGGTATTTACGGTGGTCGCCGGCGCAGCCTTACTGGGCGGGCTCATGGCCGAGACAATATCCCGGTCATAGGCGCCGGTTTATGGAGCAAGGGGTGAAGGGGTGGAGTGTGCGCGGGAAGGCGCGGGCGGCCTGAGGGCCTAAGGGCGAAGCTCGGGTGCAGCTAATGGTGGTTGCGGCCGACCTTGCCAGCCGCAACCACCTCAGTTCATGACGTCAGAATCGCGTTACTGTGCCTGAGCCTTCTTCGGCTTCGGCGGCGATTGCACCTTGGCGTACTGGAATTCCGGCGTCGCCTTGATGGCGTCTTTGGTGGCGCCGGGCAGATACAGATTGCCGCCGCGAACGTCGAGCGCTGCGATAGGTACGGCGACGTCGTGCGTGGCGACGCCGAGGAAACCGCCCGCCGAAACAATGGCCGCCGAGACGGAGCCGTCCGGGGCGATGATCAGATCGCGGACCGTGCCGACCTTTTCATTCTGGTCGTTGTAGACCGATTTGCCGAGCACGCTCTTCTTGACACTCCAGCCCTGCAGAAGCGCGTTGGACTGCTCGACGGTGACGCTAAGAGGCTGTGTGCCGGCGACCTGTGCGTGGGCGTTGATCGATGCTGCAAGCGCCACTGCTACCCATACTGCCTTGTGCAAAGCCATATCGTTCACTCCGTGGTTAGATTCGGTTTCTGGCACGTCCTTCATCCCGCTTGCCGCGACGCCGGCCACTGTTCGTCGAGAAGCGTCGCGACTGCGCGGCGCGCCCCGTCCCGGATGATCCGGGGGGGCGGCTTTCCATCATACCTTTCAGGGGGCTTGCCTGCACTTTTGGAGCACTTTTGCCGCTGTGCCGCCGCCATTTCCCCCTGTCACACTTTATGTCGCCGTATGTCACGGCGCGCGGCCCGATCGCGCAGACGCCCGCGTGGCGGGCTTCCAGGCGGTTCCACTTGCGATGACACCGGGCGACATATCTTTGCAATAGTCTCAGCGCGCCGGTCCTTCTATATTCCGTTCGTCGCCACGCCAAAGTGCTCAATGTGGCCCGAACTGCGAAGGACACACCGTGAAAATCGCCTCGTTTCAACTTCCCACCGCCGGCGCCTGGCTGGCTTCCACCGCGAGCGCCGTGCGTGCCCGCGTCAGCATGCAAAAGCTGGCCCTTGCGGCCTGCACGGCGGTGTTGGTGCTCGGCAGCGCGCCGGCATCGGCCTGGACTTCGCACGGCACGGCCTACACTTCGCGCGGCACATATAGCGGCGCGCACGCAGGATCTTGCGGCGGCGGAAGCTGCTCGCACGCGGGCGGCGTGATGGGTCCCTGGGGCGGAGTCGCCACTAACACGGGTACGGTGACGCGCACGGCGCCCGGCCAGTTTTCGAATTCGGGCACCGCCACCGGACGTTATGGCAATTCAGTCCAGCACGCCGGTGACACCAGTTGCGCCGGCGGCACCTGCGCTCACACCGGCACGCTCACAGGTCCCGACGGCAAAACCGCAAGCACCTCCGGCAGCGTGACGCGCGATGCACCCGGGCAGTATTCGTCTTCCGGCTCGGTCACCGGCTCGAATGGCAATACGTATAACCATTCAGCCTCGACCAACTGCGCCGGCAATTCCTGCTACCGCTCGGGTTCGGTGAACGGTCCGGATGGCGGCACTGTCGATCACTCCGGCAGCGCCACGCGCGTGGCGCCAGGCGTGGTGACGACTTCCAGCAGCGTGACCGGCGTGCACGGCAATACCGTCACGAGCAGCGGCACGGTGGTGGCCGGCGGCACCGTCACGACGGGCGGCACGGTGGTCACGACCGGTACCGTCACAACCGGTGGCACTGCAGTGGTGGTGCGCCCGCCGGCGGTCGTCGTAGCGCCGCCCGTCGTCTACGTGCCGCCTCCTCCGGTTGTCTATGTGCCGCCGCCCCCGCCGCCTGCTGTGTATGTCGCGCCGCGCGTCGTCTACGTTGCGCCGCGTCCGGTCGTGTGGGTGCCGGGCCACTGGTATGGCGGTATCTGGATTCCGGCTCACTGGTCATGAACGACGACGTCCAATCATCGGGAGTTCCTATGCGAAGCGAGCCGCAAGTGAGAGATGGGCAAGGCAGCGTGCAACCGGCCCATTCGCATGAAAACGCGACCCGTAGCCGCTCTTTCATGAAACGTATGAGGTTCGTTATGCTGATCGTCGCGCTCACGGCAGTGGTTGCCGTTACGGCTGGAGCCGCAGGCGAAACGAACGCGTTCGCTGTGCCGATGCCGGGGGTGGATGACGTGCCGCAATCCGCGTCCGCGTTGCCGCCGCGTTCCTCGCATTCGGCGCGTTGCGCGTTGAAATACGCAGCCGTGCTCGACCTCGCCGAACTCGCCCGCCGCGACGGCAAATCATCCAGCGCCTATCAGCACGCGTTCAGCAACGTGGCCGGTCAGATGAGCGACTGCGACAACGGCGCACGCTATGCGGGGTCGCCCTCTGCCGTCGTAAAAGCGGCTACGGGCGCAGCGTCCGCAGCATACGAATGAAAATACCGGCTGGGTGTGGTGCCCATCGCGCGCTTGAACATGGCAATGAAAGCGCTCACGTTGTCGTAACCCAGTTCGAGCGCGACGGTCGTGACCGGCGCGTCCGCGGCCAGCATTTCGAGTGCGCGCAACAGGCGGGCTTGCTGCCGCCACTCGGCAAAACTGAAACCCGTCTCATCGACAAAACGGCGGCTCAAGGTGCGCGGCGAAATGGCGGCCCACTCGGCCCATTGTTGCATTCGCCGGTTGTCCGCGAGGTCATGAGTGAGCGCATGCGCGATGCGTTGCAGGCGGGTGTCTTGCGGCATTGGCAAGCCTAGACGCTCGCGCGGCAGGCTCTGGATTTCATCGAGGATCACACCCGCCACACGAAGCTGCGCTGCGTCGAGGACCGCACTGTGCCAGCTGGCGGCACGTCTCACGGCCTCGCGCAGCAACGCAGAGATGCGAACCGTGCAAGGCTCGGCGGGCAGCGGCGCGCAGGCCGCTTCCTCGATATACACGTTCCAGCCCGAGTAGGCGCCGTGCGAGCGGAGCGCATGCGTGCGATGCGGCGGAATCCAGACCGCATGGATGGCCGGCACGACCCATTGCTGGTTATCGACGCCGACCGACAGCAAGCCATGCAGCGCGCCGAGTAACTGGCCGCGGGCGTGATTGTGCGAAGGCGTGACGCGCACGTCCTCGCCGGTCTGTTCGACAGCAATCAGGAAGGGCCCGTCAGCGGACTGCGCCTGTTGCGGGGAAATCAAAGGATGGGTCATGGCTGAAACAGCGTATCGAATGGCCTTTATACCGGAGACGCGCTAGATCCGTCCATCTACAGTGGTCTGCAACCGGTCGCCCGCGCGGCCACTCAACCAGGACAGACAGCCATGAAAGCACAAGACCTTTTGCCCGAGCATGTGAATCAAGGGGATTTCGGCGGCGTCACCGTGCGCAAGGGCACCGTGGGCGCGTTCCTCATTAATGCCAGGATCTGGATGGATCGCAGCGTGTCGGCGCAAAACCAGGCGGAGGCCGAGCGCGATATCGTCGACGCGATACCGGCGCTGCGGGCGTTGGGGATCTTCGACGTGATGGAGATTCGCGATGCGGCGCTGCGTGCGCTGATCGAAGCGCATTGAGTTCGCTCAGACCGGCAAGAGGCGAGGGCGCGAGACGAATACTCTACCGGTATGCCGCTCCCAGGCGATAATCGTCGCCCCATTCAACCTACGACGCCCATGACACAACCCGCATTTTTCCCGTTTCACGAGCTGGCGAAGACCCTGTTGCCGCACGCGGGCGACGCGAGTGGCGACGGTTCGCACGACACCTCGCATCTGCAGCGTGTCTGGAAGAATGCCGCGACCATTCAGGCGGAGGACGGCGGCGATGCGCACGTGCTGTTCGCCGCGACGATCCTGCACGACTGCGTCCCCACCGAGAAAAATTCGCCGTTGCGTGCGCAGGCGTCGCGCCTGTCCGCTGAAAAGGCCGCACAGGTACTGAGTGAGCTCGGCTGGCCGCAGACGAAGATCGAAGCGGTGACGCACGCGGTGGCCGCGCACAGTTTTTCAGCCGGCATTGAGCCGCTGACGCTGGAGGCGAAAACGCTGCAGGATGCGGACCGGCTCGATGCGATCGGCATGCTGGGAGTGGCGCGGTGCTTTTACGTTGCGGGCCGGATGGGCAGCGCGTTATATGACCCGCTCGATCCGCACGCGTTGAAGCGGCCGCTCGATGACCGGCGCTACGCGCTCGATCATTTTCGTGCGAAGCTGCTCAAGCTGGCGTCGGGTTTCCGGACCACTACTGGTGCCCGGTTGGCGCGTGTGCGTCATGAACGCTTGCAGCGCTGTCTAGATGAGTTCGCGGATGAAATCTGACTTCTGACTAGCTGGCGTCTCAAGAAAAATGACCGCTCCGGTTGACTGAGAAGGGGAGCCGGAGCGGTCTGAGAGGAAAACTAGTACTGCTTGTCTTACTACGCCTTTAGAACTTGTACGTCGCGCCGATCTGGGCGAACACGCCAAGATAGTTGTACACCGAAGTGTCGTAACCACTCTGATCCAGCGTGCCGTTTGCGAAGATCGGATCGTACGGAGGGGTGCGGTTGAAAATGTTGTCCACGCCGCCGTAAATCGTCCAGTGCTTGAAGCCCGAGTACGACACCATCAGGTTGAACTGGCTATACGAGCCGACCTTGCCCGGAGCCGGGCTCGGGAACAGATTCTGCGCGTACGGACCCGTGAATTCCCACGTCAGCTGGGCATCCCACTTGTGGTAATTCCAGTCGACGGAGGTGTTGCCCTTCCAGCGCGGGAAGCTGCCGCCAAACGGTTGCGTGATGGTGAAGTTGTTGCCCGCGCCGTTGATCGGTGCGCTACCCGGCGAGCCGAGCTTGAAGCTGTTCACGTAAGCCCAGTCAGCCGCGAGGGTGAACGTACCGACTGCCGTCGGCAGCGCCTGACGCAGCGTGCCTTCAAAGCCGTTCGTGTCGAGGTAGCCCAGGTTCTGGTAAGGAATCACCGCGTAAATCAGGTTGCCGTTCGCGTCGGTAACCTGCGACGAAGGTGCGCCCTGACCGATCACGTTGTCGACACGAATCTTGTACCAGTCGAAGCCGATGTCGGTCGTGCGCGTAGGCGACACTTCGAAACCGATGTTCAGGTTCTTGGTGCGCTCAGGCGCCAGATTCGGGTTGCCTTCTGTGATCGACGTGTAGTTCTGGCCGGTCTGCGAATCCACCTGGATACCGATCGTCTTCGACGCGCTGTCTTCAACGAACGTCGGTGCACGGAAACCGCGGCTATACGACGTGTACATCGTCAATGCCTGCACCGGCTGATAGCGCAGGGCAAAGCGCGGCGAGAACGCACCGCCGACATCGCTGTAGTGGTCGTAACGGCCCGACTGGCTGAACGTCAGGTTTCTCAGGAGCGGAACGTCGACCTGGTAGTACACGGCCGCCACGTTGCGCTGACCGTTTACCGTCTCGAGGTCAGGGCTGATGACGGTGCCTTGCGCGTACTCGTAACCCGGCTCGATGATTTCGCTCTGGTGCGTGAACTGCGCACCGAAGCCCACACCCACGTCACCCGCAGGCAGATGGAACAGGTTCGGCGTCGAAACCGTCGCGTCGACCGTATCGAGCTTCTAGATACCCAGGTTGTTGGCGTTCTGGTACAGGCCGTTCAGTCCGTTCGGCGTCGCCGCCGGATTGCCGAAGTCGAACACGCCGTTCTGGTAGATGTTGGTCAGCGCGTTCACGTTCAGCTGGCCGCTGTACGTGTTCGACACCGTGCTCTGCGAATGGCTGAGCGAAGTCGACCAGTCCCAATCGCCGTACGGCAGGCTGAACGAACCCTTCAGGCCGGTCGCCGCGCGGTAATAGTTGGCGTCCGTGGTTTCCGACACAGAGTGCGGGAAAGCGTACGTCAGCGGCGTATCTACGCCAAACGGGTTGTACTGATTGCTTGCCGGCACCGTGAAGTTGAACGGCGAGACCAGCTTCGTCGCCGGGTTGTAGACGAGCGCGGCGCCCTGCGGGCTGCCGACCACCGGCACACCGTCGTTCTGGGTGCTCGTGTTGTTGCTTTCCAGCAAATCCGCGTACGCCGACATGGTGTCGCTGATCTTGAAGTCAGCGTGAACCTTGACGTTGTAACGCTCCATCATCGGGGCGATGGAGGTGTCGTTCGCCGTGTTGTAGCTACAGACCGTACCAGCCGAGCCCGCGGTCAGCGAGTTGGTGGCCGCCGGGCGCGTCGTGCCGCCGCCGGCGCAGCCGCCCGTCGACATGGCGCTGCCGTCAGGCATGTTCCAGTACGACGGCGAGAGCAGCGAAAAGCCGCCCGAACGATTGGTGAAGTCCTGGTTCTGCGTCGAATCGCGGTCAGCCAGCGTGGAGCCGTTGTCCTTGTAGGCGCTTGCCGCGACGGTGACGTTGAAGCGATCCGAGTTCAGATCGCCGAAGCCGGCGAGTACGCCGAACTTGTAGGTGCCATTGCCCGCGCTGTTGCTCACCGAGCTGCCGAGGCCGCCGTCGAGCTGCAGACCCTGGAAGTCGTGCTTGGTGATCACGTTGACCACGCCCGCAACCGCGTCCGAGCCGTATTGCGACACGGCGCCGGTCTTGACGATTTCGATGCGGTCGATGTCGTTCAGCGGCAGCGTGTTCAGGTCGAAGAACGAGTCGACGCTGTTCGAGAAGAACGCGAACGGTGCAACACGCTGGCCGTCGACCAGAACGAGCGTGTATTTTTCGCTCAGACCGCGCAGTGCGATACCGGCGGCGCCCGCAGCGAAGTTGGAGGTCTGGCCTTCGCTCCAGCTATTGGCGGAGTTGGCCGAGGTCTGACGCAGGAAGTCGGAGACAGTGGTCGAACCGCTGTCCTGGATATCCTTCTGCGAGACAACCTGAACCTGGTTGAACCCGACCTTGTCCGTCTGGCGGATCAGTGAGCCGGTCACCTGGAAGGTCTGCAACTGCTTTACCGTGCCGCTACCCTTGCCGGTGGTGGTGCCCGAGGTGCCGTTCTGCGCGGTGCCTGGCGTAGCCGTACCGCTGGGTGTGCCACTTTGCGCAGTGGCGGGTGCCGCTGGTGTAGCCTCCGTTGCCGGCTGGCTTTGCGCGAACGCCGGGACGGCGATTGCGGCCGAGAGTGCCAGTTCAGCCCAGATTATTCTTCTGATGGCGACTGCTAATGCCCTTTGTTTCATCATTCCCCTCACACTTGTCAGTAAGGCCATACGCTGTTGTGCGAAGAGAGGCCTTTTGGACCTCTCCACTCGATGCACGGCATGAAATCCGCCGTATTCCGTCAGCAGCTTCCGCCACGCGAGTCATCGCGCACCTTGTCTTGCCACGCGCACAGCACGGCCCGACTGGTGGGGAAGCATGTGTTTAGTGTCGTAGTACTAAACAATTATTATTGGATTGCGCAGCGTTTTTTATCTTGCTAGACGCGTGTTGGAGATCGTCTCACTTCACGGTGATCGCGACCACGTCTGCTTATCAAGCACACAAAAACATTATGCATTCCTTACGAAATGCTTTAATTGGATTTCGCAACGACTGACTGACTCTCAGAGCGGCGCTATCGGGAAAACCCTGCCTCGCGTGCCTTGCATCACCCAGCTTGCCTGCATCAAACGACGCTCTAACGGAGCGTTCCTACCGACCTGCCAGACCTCTAAAAATATGCCTTACGATTTGTTGCGAGACAGTACCAAGACACAATGTCCGAGTCAAAATTTGTTTGATACAAATAAAACTTGTTGTTTTATCGCAGATACGTCGAACGAGATCGAGCGGGGGGCGCTGTCAGGTTTGTGGCTCGGTTTGTACGCGGTGGCCGGCCAGGATGACAGCCGGATGGCCGACAGGCGGCGAGTAGCGGCGTGGCCGCATCGTCTTCGCTGCGCTTGCGCACGACGCAAAGCAGCGTGGTCAATATTCGAGTCTAGAGTGTTGCGTCTAATCGGCCCGTGAACAACAGGCGCACTGGCAACACCATTCACCGCTATGTAAGTTGGCGATTGCGCGAGGTTGTTTGTTGCTTGGCAGTGTCACAGATTGGGATATCACGCTGGTAGATGGCCACTGCTAAACGATCGCCCGGCGTTGCGCTCTCACATCGCTTCAAGCACCTCGATGCCAAGCAGTCCAAGTCCGGTATGCAGCGTATCGGCGGTTAGCCGGCATAGCTGCACACGGCTGGTGCGCGTCTCGCCCGTTGCGCCCAGAACCGGGCACGCTTCGTAAAAGCGCATGAGAGCCGCCGCGAGCTCGTACAGATAGGCGCACAGGTAATTCGGCAACGCGTCCTGCGCGACTGCGAGCACAGCGTCGGCAAAGCGCGCCAGTTGCAGCGCGAGTTGCCGCTCGGCGGGTTGATCGAGGTTCAGCTTGCCATTGACGTCCGAGTCGCCGGCGCGGCGCAATACGCTCTTGATGCGCGTGTACGCGTATTGAAGGTAGGGCGCCGTATTGCCTTCGAAGGACAGCATGCTGGCCCAATCGAATACGTAATCCGTGCTGCGGTTCTTCGCGAGGTCGAAGTATTTGATCGCACCGATCCCGACGACCTGGGCCACCGCGCGCCGATCCGCTTCGGGCAATTCCGGACTTTTCTCGGTGACGAGATTGAAGGCTCGCTGCGTGGCTTCCGCGAGCAGTTCGGCGAGCTTGACGGTGTCGCCGCTGCGGGTCTTGAACGGCTTGCCATCGTCGCCGAGCACGACTCCGAACCCCACGTGCTCCAGTTGCACATCCGCCGGGACGTAACCGGACTTGCGCGCCACGGAAAACGCTTGCTGGAAATGCAGCTTCTGCCGGGCATCGACCACGTAGAGCATCCTGTTGGCCTTCAGCGTGGCGGTGCGATAGCGGATCGCAGCGAGGTCGGTGGTGGAATAGAGGTAGCCGCCATCGTGCTTTTGCACGATATACGCGGCCGGCACGCCATCCATGCTGCTGAACTCGTCGAGAAAGACCACCTGTGCGCCGTCGCTCGTCACGGCGAGCCCTTTGGCTTGCAGATCGGCAACTACCACGGGCAGGTCATCGTTATAAGCGCTTTCACCGTGCACGTCGGCGGGCGTCAGGCCCACATTGAGCTTGCGATAGATCTCCTCGCAATGGCTCATGGACACGTCGAGAAAACGCTTCCAGAGTTCGAGCACGCGCGCGTCGCCACCCTGCAGTTTGACGACATAGTCCCGCGCCCGATTGGCGAATGCTGCGTCTTCGTCGAAGCGCTTCTTCGCATGGCGATAGAACACTTCGAGATCGGCGAGGGCGAGGTTCGACGCGTCGTCGGGACCGGCTTCGTCCATGCATGCCGTCAGCATGCCGAATTGGGTTCCCCAGTCGCCCACGTGATTTTGCGCGACGACTTTGTGCCCGACGAAGCGCAACACTCTCGCCAACGCGTCGCCGATGACGGTTGAGCGCAGGTGCCCCACGTGCATCTCTTTGGCGAGATTCGGCGACGAATAATCGATCACGACACATTGCACGGCGCCGTCGGTCACGCGCGGGACCGCGAGGCCGCCATGGTCGTCGAGCGCGGTCTTCACCCAGCTAGCCAGATAATCCGGGGCGACCGTCATGTTGATAAAGCCTGGTCCCGCGATCTCGACGTGGCTGACGATGCCATCGAGTTTCAGGTGATCCACTACCGTTTGGGCCAGCGCGCGCGGATTGAGCTTGCGCGATTTTGCTGCAGCCATGATGCCGTTTGCCTGATAGTCCCCGTGCTCGGGACGGCTGGCGGTCTGAACATTGGCGGTGGCATCCACGCAGCCGGCTGCCGCGAGGGCGTCCTGGACGCGCGCGTTGAGAAGCTGGAGCAGGGTTTGATTCGGCATCTATCTGGGTTTTGAGTTTTGTGGAGGCGCGACGGAATGGGGCAGACCTGAGCGTTGTCGCTGCATAGGGCGCGGAAAACGTGGCCGCTGGACATTCAGGTCGGATTCGAGTGGGTTAGTCGCCGCCGGGCTCGAAGCGGGAAGTCCTTCAGGCGATTCTACATGGCCTTGGCGAGGCTGCGGTCAGGCTAGGGGATGTGGTTTAGAGGGGGGCGTCAAAGCCTGAACCGTGACACCGCGAGTTGCAACGCCTTGGCCTGTTCATCCAACGAGAGCGCTGCTGCCGTAGTCTGTTCGACCAGCGCCGCGTTTTGCTGGGTCACTTCATCCATCTGTGCGACCGCCCGATTAACCTGTTCGATGCCGTCGCTTTGCTCGCCAGATGCTGCGGCGACTTCCGTCATGATGTCGCTGACGCGCCGGATCGACTGCACGATTTGCTGCATCGTTGTGCCGGCGGTCTCGACGAGACCCGTGCCGTCGCCGACACGGGTGGCCGCGGTCTGGATCAAGCCTTTGATTTCCTTCGCCTCGGCAGCCGAGCGCTGCGCGAGCGTGCGCACCTCGCTCGCGACCACTGCGAAACCGCGGCCCTGCTCTCCGGCGCGGGCCGCCTCGACCGCAGCGTTCAACGCGAGGATGTTGGTCTGGAACGCAATGCCTTCGATGGCGCCAATAATCGCCGACATCTTTTCCGACTGGTCATGAATGTCGGCCATCGTGCCCACTACCCGGTCCATCACGCCACCGCCGCCCGCGGCGATCTCCGAGGCCTCTTTCGCAAGCTGGCTTGCATGGCTCGCGTTCGCGTTGTTCTGCTTTACGGTCGCCGTCAGTTGCTCCATGCTGGCGGCGGTTTGCTCGAGGGCCGCCGCCTGCGATTCGGTGCGCCGTGACAGATCTGCGTTGCCGGCGGCGATCTCCTGGGTGGCGGTCACCATACTGGCGCTGCCGTCTCGCACCGACGACACGGTACCTGACAAGCCGTCCCGCATGGCCGAGAGCGCACGCATCAGATGGCCCATTTCGTCGTGGCCGCCGGTTGCAATCGAATGGGTGAGGTCGCCCTTCGAAATCGCCGAGCAGGCGCGCACTGCATTTGCGAGAGGCACGGAAATCGCCTTTTGCAAGCCCAGCGCGCACAGCGCGGCGACGGCGACGCCCAGCAGCATGACAGCGGCCGATACCATGCTCATGGTTTTGAGCGTCTGCTGGAAGCCGTCATAGTTGTCGGCGCCGCGTTTGAGCAGGTACGCGTTCAAGTGATCGGTGCTTTTGGTCAACGCGAGCGACAGGTCCGGCATGGTCTTCATCGTGATCGTATCGGCCGTTTTGGGGTCGCCGCGCTGCAGGGCCTGCAATGCTGGCTCGATGCCTTGGTTGAGCAGCCTGTCGAAATTGGCGGACACGATATCGGCGAGGCGCTGCTCTTCGGCATCGTGGGGCTGCGCGAGGTAGCGGGCGAGCGCCTGCTTCGAGGTGTTGAGATAGCCGTGCACCTTGGCGATCAGGATTGGCAGGTCGGGCGATTCGGGATGCAGCAGCGCACGGTCCATCGTCACGCGGGCAATGGCGAGGTTGTACTTGCTGTCGCCCATCGCAACTGCGGAAGCGAGTTGCACGGAGTAGGTTTCACGCAGGGCGGTCCGGCCGGATTCGGTGCTGAACTGACTCAGCACGCCAATGGCGAGCAGAAGCGCGACCAGGCAGCCCACCGTCGCCCAGATGCGGACCTTGATCGAGGGTCGGGAGAACATGTGAGGGCGAAAGCTCCGGCAGCGTTGACGTCCGGACCAGACAGTCCGTTGTTACTGTCAATATCGGCAGCTGGGCGCAAAACTTTATGTTTTTTGGCTAAAGTCAGTGTTGTTTGGGCGGGTGGCCGGCGGCACACCAGCGTGAGGGTCGGGTGCGCTTTACGCAGGAGGCAAGGAACCGACGCAAAACCGCGCGCTAGCTCGATGCCACCTGAATCAGCACTTTTCCGAAGTTCCGACCATCGATCATATTGAGGAATGCTTGCGGTGCGTTATCGAGGCCGACGGTAACGTCTTCGAGGTGCTTGATCTTTCCCGCGCGCAGCAAGGCGCTTACATCGCGCAGAAACGCATCGAAGTATTGAGCAGTGAACTCGTAATTGATAAAGCCGCGAATCTGCAGGCTGCGCGTGAGCACCGCGCGCATGGTCGCGGCGAGATAATCCGTCGAGCTATCGTGTTGCAGCTTGCCCGACTGCTGCGCCATCAGTCCGCACACGGGCACTCTCGCATACTGGTTCAACAGAGGCACGACCGCGTTCCAGACTGCGCCGCCGATGTTTTCAAAGTAGATATCGATACCGTCCGGACAGGCGGCCTGAAGCTGCTCGGCAAAGTCGGGCGAGCGATGATCGATCGCGGCGGAAAAGCCCAGTTCGTCGAGCAGATACGCGCATTTCTTCGGGCCGCCCGCAATGCCGACCGCACGAAGCCCCGCATGTCTTGCCAACTGCCCGACCAGCGACCCCACCGGTCCGGTTGCCGCGCCCACCACCAGGGTCTCGCCCGCTTTGGGCTTGCCGATCACTTCGAGCCCGGACCAGGCCGTAAAGCCGGGCATGCCCAGCACGCCGAGATAGGCGGACGCCTGGATGCCGTCGAGAGCGAGCTTTTTCAGGCCGGCCGCAGGCAGTGCCGCGTGCGAACGCCAACCGGCTTGTGCGAGCACGACATCGCCGGGTTGCAAGTCCGTGGAATGCGATTCGAGCACTGTCGCCACGCTTTCGCCGGGCATGGGCTGGCCGAGCTCGGCGGGTTTCGCGTATGACTTCGCGTCGCTCATCCGGCCACGCATGTATGGATCGAGCGACAAGGTATCGATGCGCAGCAACACCTGGCCGGCTTCGGGCACCGGCATCGGAATCGTCTCGACACGGAAATTCTCGAGGCCCGCGCGAGCCGTCGTGGGGCGCGAGGCCAATACGACCTGGGTTGCGTGTTGCGATGCCATATGCTTCTCCGGAATTGGGCGCCATGCGTTCCGCGAGCGCCGGGTGGCGCCTGGTAGAAGCATTGTGCTCCGAAGCGGGATTTTGTTCAGGCGGCGCGCCAGCACGCCGCGCAAGGCGGCATCGTTGGCTTGATCAGATTAAAGCGGGCGCAGACGCCGCGCCGCCAAGCATGCCGATCATGGTCAACGCGTTACGCTGTCCTTGATCCTCGAAGCAATTATTGAAGATCACGTGCGTTTTCGCGGCGCGCGTGGCCATGGCACGAATTGAAGCAGCTAGTTCGTCGAGTTCGGCGTCGCTGTAATCGTAGTTGAAACGGGCCGACGCCGAGGCGCCGGCGCCCGGGTTCCACGTTTCGTTGTTGCGGCCATGCAGGCGGACCATCGCGAGCTGTGGATTCGTTACGTCCCACACGGTATGGACGCGGTTCGTCACGTCCGGCGGCGCATCGACGATCACGTGTACGAGTTGCCGTTCGCGCAGAAACGCAAGGGTCGATGGCGCGTGGCGCTCGTCGAGCCAGGAAGGATTGCGAAACTCGACGGCCACTGTGTAGCCCGCCATGCGTGCCGCGCATTCGTCGACGTGGGCGAGATCTTCGGGCGCGCTGGTGATCCACGGCGCAAACTGGAACAGCACTGCGCCGAGGCGCTGCGTCTGCCGCAAAGGCTCGAGGGCTTCTAGGTAGCGCCGCCACAACTCGTCGCGAATCTCGACCGGAAGGTCGCGGTAATAGAGGTTTTTCTTGCGCGTGGTGGACGGAGAAACGGTACCGCTCAGCGCCATCACGATGTCCTTCGGCAGCGCCTCAGGCGAGGTCTGGTGTCCCGTGAATATGCGGAATGCCTTGAAATTGAAGGTGAAACCAGGTGGTGTGCGCTCGGCCCACAACTGCGAATTCGTTGCCGACGGCATCCCATAGTAAGCGGAGTCCACTTCCACGAGCGGAAACTGCGACGCATAGAAACGCAGTCGCGCCTCCGCTGTGCTGCAGCCGCGCGGATAGAAACGCTTGCAGGCGATCAGCGATTTGTCGGTCCATCCCGCGGTGCCGCACTGAATGTTCATCGTCATCTCTTGACCTTGCAGCGCACGCGCGCCGTCAGCCCGCTAGATGGGTTCGGTGTGGCCGGCCCAACCTGCCAGTTCGCGGCGCAGGGCTGCGATATCGAACGGCTTGGGCAGGAGGCGTACGCCGGGTATGGCTTCGCCTATATTGGCCTGCTCGCCGTAGCCCGACATCAGCAGAATGCGCAGATTCGGCTGCGCATGCCGGAGCGCGCGAGCGAGCGCATCGCCGGACAGACCCGGCAAGGTGACGTCGCTTAGCAGGATATCGTAGCGATGCGTCGGCACCAGTTCAAGCGCCTCTTCGGCACTGCCGACGGCGGTGCATTGCAGCCCGAACGTCGCGAGCAGTTCGCCCATGGCCTCGCGCGACGGCGAGTCGTCCTCCACCAGCAGCACGTGCGCCGGTGCCGCGGCGGGCGCGGCCGCCAGCGCGGCGCGATGCGCGTTCAGCACGCTGCGCACCTTGCGCGCGAGGTCGTCGCGGCGATACGGTTTGCTCAGCAGTGTGACGCCGGCATCCAGCTTGCCGTGATGGAAGATCTCATCGCGCGTGTAGCCGGATGTGAAGAGCACCGGCACGGTGGGCAAGCGTAACGCAGCGCGCTTCGCCAGCTCGACGCTCTTGACGGTGCCGGGCATGACGACATCGGTGAACACGAGGTCCAATGGCACGTCGCTGTCGATGAACTCGAGCGCCGAATCGCCATCCGAGGCCGTGAGCACTTTGTAGCCGAGTTGTGCCAGCATTTCGACGGCAGTCAGGCGCACGTCCGCGTCGTCTTCGACCACGAGGATCGTCTCGCGTCCGCCGACCGGCGCCGCACTCTGGTCGACGAGTTCAGTGGTTTCCGCCTCGTGGCTGCGCGGGAAATAGAGCCGAACAGTGGTGCCTTCGCCAACCACGCTGTCAATCAACGTGTGGCCGCCGCTCTGTTTGAGAAAGCCGAACACCATGCTGAGTCCAAGGCCGGTGCCGTGACCGTTTGGCTTGGTAGTGAAAAACGGTTCGACGGCCCGCTCCAGCACCTCGGCAGACATGCCCACACCGGTATCGGAGATCGAAAATACCAGGTACTCCCCAGCAGGTACGTCGGCGCGGCCAGTGATGACGAGATTCTCGGCGCGAATGGTGAGCGAGCCTTCGCCGCGCATGGCATCGCGGCCGTTGATCGCCAGATTCAGCAACGCGTTTTCGAGCTGGTTGCGATCGACGAGGACGTTCCACAGATCGGCGCCAAGCAGCGTTTCGACGCGGATCGTTTCGCCGAGCGCATGGTGCAACATCTCGCTCATGCCGCCCAGCAGCCGCCGCGGATTCAACACAGCAGGCGAGAGCGGCTGGCGCCGCGCGAAGGCAAGCAGGTGGGCGGCCAGTTGCGCGCCGCGTTTCACAGCCTGGGTGGCCGCGGCGATCCTGCACTGCGTGGCGGGGTGGTCGCCGGCATCGGCGGCGAGCATCTGCAGGTTGCCGTTGATCACTTGCAGCACGTTGTTGAAGTCGTGCGCGACGCCGCCGGTCAGGCTGCCGATCGCCTCCATCTTCTGCGCCTGACGCAGTTGCTCTTCGGCCAGCGCGCGCGCCGCCACGGCGTCCGTGACGCGTTGCTCGAGCGTTTCCGTGAGCTGGCGCAGCGCGTACTCGGCGATCTTGCGTTCGTGAATATCGATCAGCACGCCCGGAAACCGGTAGGGAGCGCCGCTTTCGTCGAATTCGCATTGGCCGTTCGCCTGCACCCAGATATATTCGCCGTCCGGACGGCGAATCCGGTATTCAGCCCGGTACCGTTTGACGATCTGGGTGGCCTCCACGCTCAGACGATGCGCCTGCTCGAGATCGTCAGGATGAATCACCTCGCCGGTCACAGTCCGAGGAATGCCCTGCGCGGCCAGCTCGGTGGCAATGCCGAAGGTGCGAGCAAAGCGTTCGTCGCCGGTGAGCGTGTCGGATTTGACGTCCCATACCCAGGTGCCGAGTGCGGCGCCGGTGTTGAGCGCCAGTTGCAGACGTTCGTTGGTTTCGCGTAGCGCGGTTTCGGCACGTTGCCGCGAGCGTTCCGTGAGCACCCGCCCGGTTGTCTCTACAACGACCGCGATCACGCCAGCCGGCGCCCCGCTGTCGTCGGCCACCGGGCTGTAGTACAGATCCATCCACACGTCTTCGGGCTGGCCGTTGCGCAGCAGCACGAGTTCCTTGTCACGGTACGACAGCGTGCCGCCGGCGAGACACGTGTCCACCACATGCCGGTTGAACGAGGCCACTTCGGGCCAGCCCATCTCCACCGAGCTGCCAAGCAGGTACGGATGCCGGCCGCCGGCGAATTCCGCATAAGCGTCGTTGTAGACCATGTACCCCTGCTTGCCCCACAGCATCACGAGGGGCAGGGGTGAACCGAGTACAAAATGCACGGCGGCGACCAGACTTTGCTGCCATCTGTCGATGGCACCCAGTTCGGTCGCGCGCCAGTCGAACGCGCGGACGCGTTCGGCCATTTCCCCTTTCCAACCGGGGCAGCCATGGTCGTTTGCCGTGAAAGGCATTGTTCTGCTCCACCGTTGTCAAGTCGATGAGCGCGTTCGAGCCCGCCGCGCTGGCTGCGCGGACGCGGCGGGCGCGGCAGCGACGCAGGCCGGATAGGCGCGTGCGCCATGGGAAACGCCCGATGACAGCCGATAATTGTAGGCCACAACCATCGCCAGATGACACGCCATGCTTTGAGGTGGGTGGTCGAACGGGGTGCGAGGTGAGTCTTGTGGCACGGCGTGGTCACTCCAGCTGGACGATCGTGAGGTGATGCCAGCATGCGCGTAGCAATCCGCGTTCCCGGATGGCCGACTCAGCCGCGCTGGTGTTGCATGGTGGTTTGCGGGTTCTGGCCGTGGCATGGTGATTGCGGATATCAGTCGACCCTCTTTTGGAGCACGCAACCGACCATGCCGAAGAAAAATGCCGCCGCTCGCACCGCACTTCCCAAACCGGGCGTCCGGCTGGAATTGTTGACCGCGCGTCGCAACGCCAGGATGGCGCGTTCGGCGCATGCCTATGTACGCGGCAATACCACCCGGTTTTATGAGTGGCTCGACAGCATCGAAAATCACGCGCTGCCTGAAGGACCCGCCGTGTGGATCTGCGGCGACTGTCATGCCGGTAACCTCGGGCCGGTGGCCAACGCGCAAGGCCGCGTGGAAATCCAGATTCGCGATCTCGATCAGACGGTGATCGGCAATCCGGCGCACGATCTGATCCGGCTGGGCCTGTCGCTCGCCACCGCCGCGCGTGGCTCGGATCTGCCCGGTGTCACCACGGTTCATATGATGGAAGCATTGGCGGACGGCTACGAACGGGCCTTCGACGACACCTCGGATCACACCGATATCCAGGCTGAAAAGCCCGAGGCGGTGCGCGTCGTCATGAGAGAGGCATTGCGGCGCTCATGGCAGGAACTGGCCGAAGAGCGCATCGAGGACGTCGAACCGCAGATTCCGCTTGGCAAACGGTTCTGGCCGTTGTCGAAAAGTGAACGCAGGGAGATCGCCGCGCTGTTCGAGAAGCGCACCGTGGCGCGTCTGGCGACCGAGTTGCGTTCGGAGGACGAAGCGGCCAAGGTCACCGTGCTCGATGCAGCCTATTGGGTGAAGGGCTGTAGTTCGCTCGGACGCTTGCGCTACGCGGTGCTGCTCGACGTCGACGGTGCCGCGCTGGATGGCGACGACCTGTGCCTGATCGACATCAAGGAGGCGGTGCAAGCCGCCGCGCCGCGCTATGCGGGCGTTAGCATGCCGCGCGACAACGCGCAGCGGGTGGTGGAGGGCGCGCGACACCTCGCCCCGTTTCTCGGCGACCGGATGCGCGCGGCGCGCCTCGCCAAGCGCTCTGTGGTGATTCGCGAGCTGCTGCCGCAAGACATGAAGCTGACCATCGAGCAATTGACGCGCGACGAAGCGATGAAAGCGGCGCGTTTTCTGGCGCTCGTCGTGGGTAAAGCTCATGCGCGGCAGATGGACGATATCGAACGTAAGGCGTGGCTTGGCGAGCTGCGGCGCCGCCGCAGCAAAACGCTTGATGCGCCGCCGTGGCTCTGGAAGAGTATCGTCGAACTGGTGAGCGGCCATGAGGCGGGCTACCTCGAACACTGCCGGCGTTACTCGCTCGAAGCCGGCGCGTGATAGAGTGCGACCGGCCTGCCGTCGGCAGGAGGCGCATTGCGCGGTGCAAGGCTGATTTGAGCATGAGTATGGATATCGATTTTGAGTGCACGATGTGTGGCAACTGCTGTCACGATCTGCGCTTGCCGTTGACGGTCACAGAAGCACTCGCATGGCTCGGGCGCGGTAACGAGGTGCAGATTCTTTGCGAGGCGTTGCCCTGGCCTGAAGAGCCCGCTGCGGACAATCTGCAGGCGGCGCATAAACGCCGCCGTTCATTCGCCGCGATGAGCGGCAGCTTGCCCACGCGGATTGTGGTGATCCTGACGGGCGCGTTTGCCGGACCGTGTCCGAATCTGCAGGCTGATATGCGCTGCCGGATCTACGAGGAGCGGCCTTTTGTCTGCCGGATCTATCCGGCGGAAATCAATCCGTTCATTGAGCTCGTGCCTGCTAACAAGGGGTGTCCGCCGGAGGCCTGGACGCCGGGACTCGCGCCGCTGATGCGGGCGGGGCAGTTGGTGGATGCGACGACGGCGGATTTGATTGAGCGGTCGCGGGCGGCCGATGCGGCGGATGGGGCGGTCAAGCAGAGGCTGTGTGCGTTGCTCGGGATTGATGCGGCTGCGTTGGCGAATGAGGGGTTCGTTGTGCATTCGCCGTCGCGCGAGGTGTTGCTGGCTGCGCTTCGGCGGGCTAGCGATGCGGGTTCTGGTTCTGGAGGCGTGGCGGAGGCGGATTCGCCGTCTGATGTGGCAACCGGGTGGCGTTTTGTGTCGAACCGGCGGGCGACGGTGGATACGCTCGTGTCGGTGGGTGCGCTTGGTGAGGGTGTCGACAGTGGTAGTGAGTCGACGTTCGAGTACCTCGGATTCTTCCCGGCCGCCGCTTAGCCTTAGCGAGGCAAGCTGCACGTCCCGAGGACGCGCAGCGATTCTCGTTCTGCGTCAGGCACTTGAGACGCGTGCAGCCAGGTTGTCCACAGCGTTGTGAACAATTTCTGTGGACAAGTTAGTCTCGCAAAGCACTAGTTCTGCAAAACCCATCCCGTTTGAATTCAACCGGCTGTATGGTTGGCACACGATACCTTCACCGTGTTAGCAGGGCGTTACCGACACGCGACGAGGCGGAGAGAAGACGCACAACAATGTGGCCACCGCACGCGCATGCCCAAACCAAGCGTGTGCGGCCAAAAACGTCTTTTCCCCTCACCCCCTAATTCGACAACGAAACATACGGCGAGGTCAACGGCGTCGGCGGGAACGGCTGCAGCCCACCTTGTTTGGTAAAGCTATACCGCACATAAACCGCACCCAACCACTCCCGATACTGATAAGCGTTGCCGAGCGAAGCTGTAGCACCCACCGCGAGCTGCGGCGCGAGTTGATATTCGCCCACCGCGTTAAACGAGTAGGCGACGCCGGTCTTGCTCTGGGCAGGATAGATGCCGTTGGAATCGGGTGCGCCGCTTGGGATCTGAAGCTTGGCCGAGGTGCTGTCGCCCAGCGGAAAGTAAGGCGACGCATCCTGGCGGTAGTGCTGTACGCCAATCGAACCCTTAACGTCGTATGTGAAGCTGCCGTTACGGCCTGTCCATTCCACAGGCAGATTCAGAATCACATACTGTTGCGGGCTGAAATAGCCACCCTGTCCGTACGTGAAGTAGGAGAGGTTGCGGTTATAACCCATCAGGGTCGTATTCACGCCGATCGTCAGTGTCTGGTCAACTTCTTTCAGCAGACGCGTGTACACTCCGCCGCCGCCTTTGATGGCGTTATTGGCGGCTACGTTGTAGCCGTCCAGAAACTCGTACGCCGCGTTTGCATATAAGCCGCTCGTGCCGTCGTCCCAACTGAGCGAGGCGAGCGCGCCGCTGGACGTCACGCCACCCCATTCGAGGTTCGAAGCCTGGTCGCGCGTGCCCGCGTATGAGAGCAGGCTATCAGTGACGGCGCGTCGCGCGACGGCCAGCGAATACGATACCTGGTCAGTCACGGCTCCGTTGTATTGCAGGCCGCCGACGCCGTTGACCTCGCGGAAGCCGAGCGGCGTCACTCCAACGTCGCCACTGAGGCTTTTGTTTTGATAGCCGAGCGACAGCCCGACGCCATTTGCGGTTTGCGAACCGTAGGCGCCGGCGGTTGTCGCGGCGCCCGAACCGAAGCGTGCGAGTGTTTGGGGCTCGTTGCTTGCGGTGCCCGCGTCGAGGGTCACCGGTGTGGCCGTGACAATGACATGGCCGTTGCCGGCCTGGATGCGCCCCTGGATGGGCGCTTCGATATCGGTCAAGTCCGACAGGCCGTCTTCACCTGCGCGATTGCGAAACACAATGCCGCCCGACACGGTGCTCGTCTGCTCGCGATTGACCTGCGCCAACTCTTCCGCGACCCCGAGCGTCTGCGCATTGGCGACGATGGCGGGTGAGGGCGCATAGCCGCCGCCGTTGCCGGCGGGCGCAGTTTGCGCAGCGGGCGCTTGCGGATAGTAGGGCTGCGCGTAACCTGCCGGCGGCTGCGGAATGTACGGTTGTTGTGGAGGGTTGTAGCCTTGATTGCCGTAGTTTTGTTGGGCATACGCCTGCTGCCCGTACGCCTGCTGCTGCGGATACGGCTGCGGCGCATAAGGCTGCTGCTGCGGGTAAGGCTGCTGCCCATATGCCGGCTGCCCGTACCCCTGTTGTTGCGGATACGGCTGCTGCGCATAGCCTTGCTGCCCATACGGCGCCTGCGCATACGCCTGCTGCCCCGTGCCGCTGGCATTGCGCGTTGCCGTCTGGTTGCGGGCCGTCGTCTGCTTCTTGCTGGTCTTGCGCTGGGTGCCTGGCAGTGCTGGATAGTTGGCCTGCGCCTGTTGCTGTGCCGCCGCATTGGCTTGCGCTTCACGTGCAGCGGGCGACATCGGCCACGGCGTGGACACATACGGCGCCGGTGCCCCATAAGGTGCCGCAGCTTGCGGATAGGGTGCGTTATAGGGCTGTGGATAAGGCTGCGGCTGGACCGGCGCCGGTCCCTGGCCCGGATACGGTTGCAAAGGCGCGGCGGCGGGTCCACCGGTCTGGCTCGATCCGTAGTTATCCGGACCATATCCTCCCGCTCCGTTGCTGGAGCGCGGCGCGCCGGACGGATTGGCGGGCGCGACAGAAGGCGACACGTACGGCGCCGTGTAGGGCGCCACATACGGCGAAGGCGGTTGGGGCGGTGGATAGTTCGGCACGGTCTGCGTCGGATAGGAAGACTGCGAGTACGGGGACGCTGCGGGCGCGGTGTACGGCATCGTTACGGTGGCGTTGAACCCACCGCTGGTGCGGGGTGCGACGCCTGCGCTGGTGGCGTCGGCTGGTACATCGACGGCGGTTTTTCCTTCGAACGGATTGGTGCCGGGTAATGGCGTCGCGCCGATTCTGCGCATCGCCACTTCCCAGCCACGCGGAACATTGCTTGCCGAGCCGGCGCGCGGGACGCCGCTCATCAGCGGCGTATAGGCTGCGATCAAAGAGCGCTGCAGATACGTCGAGGCGAGCGAGAGCTTGCCCTCCGCGCGGTACATGCGGCCCACGGCGGCGAGCGCAGCGGGATCGTCCGGTGCGGTATTGAGCGCCTGAGTGGCAAGTGATTCGGCATAGCTGAAATCCTTGGCGCCCGTTGCTGCCGGTATCGCCGCAAGCATCAGACTCAGGTCGTCGGGACGGCGCGTCAGCGCCACACGGTAACTGGCGAGCGCATTGCGGTCGTCGCCCGCCGACGAATAGAGACGCCCGAGCGCGGCCTGCAGATCGGCATTGTCGGGCATCGCGGCGAGCCACGGCGCGATCACGTCGTAGGCGCTCGCCAGGTCGCCGCGCTGGCGCACCGCGTCGCACTGCCGCACCACGATGGCCAGATTCAGATTGCCGAAATCGGTGCGTTGTTGCGGGGTCAGTTGCATCGCCGCGAGCTGCCGCATCACCGTGCCAAGTTCGGCATCCTGATGAGTGGCGAGCAGAATGCCGGCGTATTGCAGCAGCAGATCCGTATTGCCGGGTGCGGCGTTCATTGCGCTGCGTACGAGCCAAAGCGCGCGACCCGAATCTCCCGCCTGTTGATAGGCCGAGGCCACCACGCCGATCAGTTCCGGGTTGCCGGCTGCAACCGGCTCTGCGGCCGCGAGCGTGGCCAAGGCATGCTGGGTTTGCCCGCTCTTCGTCATCTGGATGGCGAGGCTCGCTTGCTGATGCACCCACAGGCGGTGTTGCAAGGTAGCCATTGCATCGGTGCGTTGGGCGACCGGAATGCGATCCAGTTGCGCGAGCCCGGTCGACCAGTCCTGGGTTTCCGCTGACAGCAGGGCGGCCGCATAGAGCGCGTCGGTCATATCCGGGTGAGCCGCGAGAAGCCCGTCCATCATGCTGCGCGCGTTGCCGATGGCGCCTTGGCGCACATAGATGCGTGCGAGATCGAGGCGTAGCCACGGATCGTCAGGATTGCTGAGCAGCGCATCTTCGAACAGGCTACGTGCCGCGCCCAGATCGCCGCGTGCTTCGGCGGCGCGCGCCTGAGCGGCCTGCGCTTCGCCGCGCAGGCGGTTGATGCCGCCCGCTTTCGATTGCTGTTCGGCGTTGAGCTGATTGGCAAACTGTAGCGCTTCGTCACCGCGGCCTTGCGCGGCGAGCGCACCGACCAGGCCGCGAATCGCGTCGGGGTTATCCGCCTGGCGGCGCAGCGCCATTCGGTAAGCCTGTTCTGCCCCGACCGGATCGCCGTTGTTCAGCAGCATCTCACCGAGCAGCACCTGCGCGGTGACGTCGGACGGATTGATAGCAATGGCGCGCTCGAACAACGACTTGGCCTTGGCGAACTCGCCGTTGCTGCGGGCGCCGAGCGCCTCGCTGGTGTAGGTCCAGTAGGTGGCGCTCAACAGTGCGTCTTTCCAGCGCGCCGGATTGGCGCCGCGCGAGGCGCGTTCCAGGTAGTCCCGTGCCTCGGAGAAATGCTCCTGTTTGAGCGCGGCGATGCCCATGCCGCCGAGGGCGTCGCCGTCGTTCGGGCTAGTAGTCAGCACCGACGAAAACTTCGCACGCGCCGTGACGAGGTCGCCACGGTCGAGCGCCGCGAAGCCATCGGCGACCGTGCGGCCGCGCGCATCGACAGCGGCGTTTTGCTGGGCCCGTTCGCGGGCGGTTGCGTCCTGCTGCACCATCGAATCGGAGCGAGCCTTGACCGCCGCGTCGTCAGGCACGAGTTGCAGATAGGTTTGATAGAGCGGGGCGTCGGAGGGGCGGGCATCGAGCCACAGCAGCGCCTGCCGCCAGCTTTTGCGCGCGGCGGCGCCCACCGAACTATCGCCCGAGAGCTTGGCGAGCTGCGCGATGCCCTCGCGGCGCGTCACGTCGCGATAGGTCAGGTGCTGCGCGTAAGCGAGCGCAAAGCGCGGGTCGTCCGGATTCTGCTGCGCCAGTTGCTGCAGTCCGCGGCGCGCCTGGTCCCAGCCCTGCGGGGTAGCGGCGAGCGCCTGGTAGTACTCAAGTTGCAGTTCGGGCGTAGCGGGTTTGCCTTCGAGTGCGCGCTGATATTGCTGCACGGCGCTCGCGCTCTGGCCGCTCTGCTGCAGGCGTCGCGCGTCGTTGACGGTCTGGTCGCGCAGACTGCTTTCGCCGAGGCGCCGCCCGAGTTCGTCGATGTTCGGATAGTTCGGCGCGACTTCCCGCAAGCGTGCCAGATACTGTTGCGCGCCGCTGCCGTCCTTCCGGTCCGCGAGCACCATGCCCATGCCGAACAGCGCATCGGGCTGCTTCGGATCGATGCGCAACACCTTCTGCCAGGCCTGCTCGGCGAGGTCGCCGCGGTGGTGGGTCTGCCAGTACTTGCCCTGATCGATCAGGACGTTGAGCGGATCGGCCGAAGCCTGGGCAAACACGGCAGTGGGCAGCGTCGCGGTAGAGACGCTAACGAGGCTCAGCGCCAGCGCGAGGGCGCTCAATCGCATGCGTTTCTCCAACTCGGCACAAGCCGGCCGGCATCGTCGAAGCGATAGCGGCCGTCGATGAATCCGGTGCCGAACAAGCCCAGCACACGATCGTAATAGACAGGCTCATGGCCCGCGACGGGATTGTCGAGCGCCGCCAGGTGGGTGCGCGCGAGACCCAGGTCACGCTCGTCGCCGAGCGTCTTGAAGTAAGGCGCAAGCGCACCCCAGTAGCTGAGCGGCCCTTCGCCGCTCACGACACCGGTGGTCGCCGCGACCTTCTCGGGCGGAAAGCCCGTCTCGCTCACCTGAGTGCGCATGCCGCCGAGCGCCGCAAGCCAGGGTTTGGCCAACGGATCGCCAGGCGCGGCCATGCCGGCCCACAGGTACGCGCGGATCGCGTCGTAGCTGCCGGTATCGCCGGTCTTCGGATCGACCACGAACTGGCCCGCACGCCAGGCCGCCCAGTCAGGCACGAAGCCGCGCGGCGCGGTGGTCTTGATGAGCTGATACGCGTTGTCAGCCAGTTTGCTCCACGGGCCGCCGGGTAATGCCTTGGCAAGCGCGCGCAGCACCGGCAGCGGCAAATAGCTGGGATTCACGCGCGTCACGTCGCCGGTTTGGAAGCCTTGCGGGCCGGGCAACAACATCGGGCCGAGATCGGCCAGACTGACGACTTCCTTGCTGGCGATCTGTTTGGCGAGTGCCTCGCCGAGCGTCGTGTAGTGGCTGTCGTTCCAGAGGCGTCCCGCTTGAAGCAGGTCGTAGGCGATCCACAGATCGGAGTCCGAAGCAGAATTCGGATCGAGCACGCCGTAGGAGCCATCCGGTTTTTTGCCCCATTGCCACGAAGGCAGCCGCACGTCCTGCGCGTCGAACTGATTGCCTGCGAGGTTGGTGCGGGTCCAGCCGAGCAGGCGGTCGAAGGTGGCGCGGTCGTTCGCGACCAGCGCGAAGAACATGCCGTACGACTGGCTTTCGGAGGTGGTCTGCTGGGTGGGTGTCGAATAGTCGATCACGCGCCCGTCAGCCTGCACGAAGCGTTCGACGAAGGTGCGGTAAGCGGGCCAGTCGCATTGAGCCGCAGCCGCAGCCGCAGCCGCAGTCGCAGTCGCGGCCCCAGCGGTATTCGGCATGAAGGACGTCACGCAAGCAACCACGCCTAGGGCAAATGCGACGGGTGCCGTTTTTAGTTTGACCGGCATCTCAATCCCTCAGGCGGCGCGCAGCGATCGAGCGCAGCGCACGGTAAAACAGCGCCGCGATGATCAGCGCGGCGAAGATGCCGCCCAACAGCAGCAGGAGCGGATGCGACGACAGAGCCCAGCGCATATATTCCTGCGGCGACAGGTGGCCGATGTAGTACGCCGTGCCGTTCGAGGTGATCGTGACGCCGCGGCCATGGATCACGGCCATGGCACCCTGGATCTGCGGTAGCACGTCGGCATCGAGCAGGGCTGAGCTCAGGTCGGCATCCGACTGGCCGGCAGCACTGACAAACGCTACCGCACTGCGCTCTTTCTGCAACGGCGATTCGAAGCCGGTCAACAGCGCTGCACCGTTCGAACTGACGAGCGAGAGATCGGCGCGCGCCGGAGCGCGTTCGACGCCGCGTTCGCCATGCCACCAGTCTTCCAGTTTGAAGACGATGTCCGACAGCTCGAACGTGCGTGAATCGCCGTCGCTCGAGAACGGCATCGATTTGGCCCAGCGTTGCAGCAGCGGCTGGCGGCCGGGAGCACCGAAAATCAGCAGGTCCTTGTTGGCGAACTGGTCGACCTGGTCGGCGGTGGTCACGGTCACGCCGGTAGCGGGATAGCCGGTCGAAGCGCCCATACGGCCCATCTCGAGCAGGTACAGGCTGTAGTCGCTCGAGTCCGCATCGTTCGGCAGGATCACGGCGGTTTCCGAGAGGTCCGCCATCCGCGTGAACGGGAAGCCGCTATTGGCGAACGCCGCCAGATCGGGCAAGGCCATGTAGTGCGGGAACGATGACAGGTCGATGGTCGAGTTCGGATCGATCGAGCCCACCACGTTATCGAGCAGGCGGCCGTGGCATTCGCCGGTATTCGGAATGTCGTAATAGAAGTGCAGCCGCAACTGTGCCCGCGGTGTTAGCAGCAGCGGCGGGATATAGACGCTGCGGCGCGCGTCGGCGCTCTTGTCCGGCAGGATGGTGCTGAAATAGCGGCCGAGGTCGAACATCGACGCGGGCTTGGCCGGAATCGGCAGCGACTGCACGAAGCCGTCGTTGATGCTGATGTTCAGCGACGAGCGGTCCGGCAGCGGGCGCACGGTGTAGCGATAGCGCAGGTCGATCGGCGCGCCCTTGGTGTGCCACATGAACAGGTCGGGCGGCACGCGCAGATTCACACGCACGGCGTCGGCGTCGTAGCCGGAGACGCTCAGATCGCGCGCCTCGGCCAACTCGCCGAACCGTACCGGCCGGTTGGTGGGCAGCCAGTTCGGGGCATCGTACGGTGCGCGCGGGCCGAGTTCGTTCAGTTGCGTGATCGTCGCGCTTTCACCGGAGAGCACGCTCTGGCCGACGCCGAGCGCTTTCGCGGCGGTCTTCAGTTCGGCTTCGTTGCGCCCGAGCACCAGCAGCAGTTTGCCGCGCGCCGGCGCTTCCCGATCCACGACCGCAATGGTCGGTCCGGAGATGGGAGGAATCGTCACGCCGGCGGGTCGCTGATCGGCAGTGGCAAAGATCACCGCATTGCCCGACAGCGGCACTTCGTCGACCTGAGCGGGGAACAGTGCGCCGCGATAGCCGGCCAGCGCGCCGAACCACGACGCCACAATCCCGGCGGATTCGAGTGTTTCCGAGCCGGGCTTGGCTGGGAACACGAACGGCAGTTCGAGACGGCGCACGTCGCGGCGATCGAAGAACGGCTGCGGCAGCGCCGCCAGATCCGGTTTGCTGGTCAGCGACGCGTAAGTCAGATCGAGCGAGCTCGCATTGCTGACGGTGGCCCATAACGACGAATTGGCCGGATCTTCGCACTGCTGCGTATAGTGGCCGATCAACTGCACGTTCAGATGGTTGAACTCGGTGATGAAGCGCGGATCGATCGCGACGTCGCGCGCCACCAGCATGCCCGCCTGTTCATGCGGCACCGGCAGGGTGGCCGCGACTTCGCCGTTCACCAGTACCTTCAGCTGCGAGATCGCCGGCAGCAGGGCGGGCGAGTAGCTGTAGATCAGATGCAGGATCGCACCGGTCACCACTTCGTCGTTACGCACCGAGAAGGCAATACCGTTCTGGCCTTCGGTACCGCGCAACTGCAGCGGATCGAGCGCGCCGAAGTCGGCGAAGGTCAGCGTCTGGCGGCGACCGCCCGGCACCAGGGTGCCGGGTTCCGCGGTGGTCGGGGTCTTGATGCCGAGCGCTTTCACAGACGATGCGGCGAGCGCCGGGGTCGGCGTGGCCAGCGCGGGCTGGACGATCGCGTTGGGATCGAACGGCACGGCGGCGCTCGGTGCCGGTACGTTGCCCACGCCGGTGGCGTCCGGCGTACCGGGCGGCGCGGTGGCGCGCGCCGAACTGGCGACGAGTCCGGCAGCCGACGCCAGCGGCGCTGCGAATGCAGTCTGAAAAGCCAGCCAGCAGGCGAGTCCGCGGACGAGGCGGCGCGAACGCAAGCGCATTGCCCATCCCGTCATGCCGCGCTCGCTTTGCGAGTGTTGAGTCTGTGTCTGCGCAATCCCTTTGCCCATAAGTCAGTCTTTTTTCGTTTCCAGCTTTTTGACGTCGATTGGGCGACCTCGCGTAAAGCCGCGCAGGTCTCCGTAAAGATGTTCGAAGAGGCCGGCAATACCGCGTACGCCGACCAGCAACACGTGTGAGAGTCCGCGTAGCGGCGTATCCTGCTGGCGCCCTTCGGCCCAGCCCATCCAGGCATCGGCGCGCGCGAAAGTGGACTTGACGAAGTCGTACTCCTGCTCGCGCGACATCTCGTCGAAGCGCAAGCCGACCCGTCCGGGCGCGCTGAAGCCCACCGTGGCGGGGAAGGCATATTCTTCGTCGCCGCGAAAGAGGGAGACGGTCACGCGTTCGTGCATCGGCACCTGGATGCTGGCGGGCAACTCCACGCCGACACCGCCTTCCGAGTAGTCGATGGTCTGGCAGGCCAGCGTGCGGCCCGTCGAGAATTTCAGCATCACCGGCATTTTCATCGCTACGCGGTGCACGGCGCGAATCTGCCGGCGCTCGCTCGCCGCGGCCACGCTCGCACCGAGGATCAGCATGTTGTAGCCGGTCCACGCCAGATTGAGGATGGTGGTCTGCACTTCGCTACGGACTCCCAGGTTCAGGTAGATGTGCACAAGACCCGTGATGAAACCGAGCAGGTTCAGCAGCAGCAGGAACAGGTAGGGGCGTGAGATGGCCCAGTCGAAGTAGTTCTTCTCGATCTGCCCGCCCTTGGCCGTCACGTTGAATTTGCCGAGTTTCGGATTGATCAGCGCGAGCAGGGTTGGGGCGGTGATGTACGACGCCAGCACCGATTCATAGACCTCGGCCCAGAACGAATGACGGAACAGGCGCTGCATGCGTGAGTTGGTGACGCTCGCATGCATCATGTGCGGCAGCGCGTAAATGGCGATCGTGCCGGCGGCCGCTTCGATCACGTGCGCGCCGAAGAACAGGAACGACAACGGCGCGGTCAGGAACACGAGACGCGGCACGCCGTAGAAGAAGTGCATCATCGCGTTCAGATAGCACAGCCGCTGGCCTATCTTTAACCCCTTGCCGGTCAACGGATTGTCGATCCGGAAGATCTGCGTCATGCCGCGCGCCCAGCGAATCCGCTGACCGATGTGGCCTGAGAGACTCTCGGTCGCGAGCCCGGCCGCCTGGGCGATGGCGAGGTATGCCGTGGTGTAGCCGAGCCGGTGCAGCTTCAAGGCAGTGTGCGCGTCTTCGGTGACTGTCTCCACGGCGATGCCGCCGATTTCCTCCACCATTGAGCGGCGCAACAGCGCGCACGAACCGCAGAAGAAGGTCGCGTTCCACAGGTCGTTGCCGTCCTGCACGAGCCCGTAAAACAGCTCGCCTTCGTTGGGCACCTTGCGGAAGGTGCCGAGATTGCGTTCGAACGGATCGGCCGAGAAGAAATGGTGCGGCGTCTGCAGCATCGACAGCAGCTTGTCGCGCAGGAACCAGCCGAGGCCGATCTGCAGGAACGAGCGGGTGGGAATGTGATCGCAGTCGAAAATCGCCAGGTATTCGCCGCTGGTGATCTTCAGCGCTTCATTGATGTTGCCGGCCTTGGCGTGGCGATTGTGCGTGCGGATGGTCCAATGGACGCCGACTCCCTCGCAGAACGCCTTGAATTCCGGGCGGCGGCCGTCGTCCAGCACGTGGATTGAAAGCTTGTCGGTCGGATAGTCGAGTGCGAGCGCCGCGTAGATGGTTGGTTTGACGACCGAGAGCGGTTCGTTATAAGTCGGGATGAAGACGTCGACGGTCGGCCAGGCGCTGCGGTCGGCCGGCAGCGGCATCGGCTCGCGCTTGAGCGGCCACGCGGTCTGGAAGTAGCCGAGCAGCAGCACGATCGTCGAATAGACCTCGGCCGAGACCAGCAAGAGACCCCAGATCGCATCGAGCGGGTGCTCCCAGTAAGTCGTGGTGGTCAGACGCCAGTACATATAGCGGCCCGATGCGACTATCGACAGCATGATCATCACGAGCGTCGCATAGCGGCCTTGCAGGCGGCGAAACAGCAGGGCGCAGATAAAGCAGCAGGTGGCGAAAGTCAGTTGTTCTGAAAACTCCAGTGGCACCGTAAACACGAAGTACAGAATCACCAGCGCAAACAGCGTCAGGCACACCACCACTGGCGTGCTGCTCCACAAGCGGGCGTCGACGACGCGCTCGAGCCGCGACGGCTCGACAGCGGGTTCCGAACTGCGTGATTGCGGCGTGCTCATACGACGCTCCCCGGCGAGACAGCAATCGAGTCGACCCGCGACATCAGCCACTGGCTGCACGCGCGAAAATCGGCGGCGGCCTGGCTGAGCGGATCGTAGTGGATCAGCGTGGTGTCGCAGGCGAGCGACTCGCTGACCCCTTCGTCCTGGTGGATAACCCCGGGGAATAGCTTCTCGCCGAGCAGATGGCGCAGCACCTTGAGGACGTCTTTGGTCAACTGACGCGACTGGTCCACCTGGTTGATCACGTAACCCACGCCGCCGAAGTCGGGGCGCGGTGCGGCATACGCTTCGATCATCCGCTCCATTTGCGGAATCGCCGCGTACGAGGCTGCGTCCGCGAGCACCACGTTCAGAGCGAAGGTCGCCGCGCACAACGCGGTGCGCGTATAGACCGACGAACCCGGCGGCGTGTCGATGACCACAATGTCGGAGGCATCGAGCCGGAGCGTGCTGAGCGAGTGCGCGAGCCAATGCGGCTCGTGATCGACATACGCTTCGAAACGGCGCCGGTCGTCTTCGAGGACCGCGCCGTACGGCAGCACGGTCACGCCGTCAACGCCATCGAACATGACGCTTTGCCACGCATCTCCGCTCAGGGTGGCGCGCGACAAACCGTCGATGCTGTCGAGCGGCACGCCGAAGTGCAGGCGTAAGGCGTTTTGCGGATCGAGATCGAGCGCGATGACGCGCCGGCCGCTGCTGGCGAGAACGGAAGCCAGGTTGGCCGCAAGCGTGGTCTTGCCGACGCCACCTTTCGCGGAAACGACCACAATAACTTTCATGAGCGACGCGGGCCGTTGGTCAGCCAGGAATGAGGAGCGGGCGTTGCCGCGGTTGGGGTCTCACCGCGCAAACGTTTGAATAATGAGCCGAGCGCGGCCGGTGGAGCTTCAGCTTCAGATGCAGGGCTCTGGGCCGCCGGTGCTGTGCCGGGCTCGGCCGGTTTAAACAGCTTGCCGAGAATGGACGGCGGCTGGACGGCAGGGGTGGCGGGTGTAGCGGGTGTAGCGGGTGTCGTCGCGCGTGCCGTGAAAGCGGCCGGTACGGGTTGGGTCTGCGCGCTCAAGGGCACGGCGGCCCTTGCGGCAAACGCAGGCGTGGCGGGTGCGGGGGCGGCGAAACCTTGCGCCGAAGGCGCGGGGGGGCGCAAAGCAGGCGCGGCGGAAGTTGTGCGCACAACCACCGGCGGCACGGCAAGAGGCGCCATCGCCGGAGCGAACACGGGCGGCACATTGCCGATGGGCGCCGCGACCGGCTCGACTTCGCTCGCGGCGAGCGCGGCATGAGCCGCGTCCGGCACGGCGGAAAAGCGTTCCGCGCCGCGCGGCGCCTCCGGCTTGACGGCATTGCCGACCGGTGGAATCGTGCGCCGATGCGGCCGTGTAAAGAGCGGCGTCTTGCTGCGAACTTGCAGCGTGGTGGCGTGTCCCGCTTCGGCGGGACCGTCTGCGGCTTGCGTGTCACCTTCGGGCGCCTGCGCTTGCGCGCCCTCGTCGGCCGGTTGCGCAAGGGGATCGCGGCGCTTCGGAATGGCCGGAATGGACGGCTGGGTCAAGTCGAGCGTGACGAGCAACGGCCAGCGCCTGCGTGCCGAACTCGCTTCGTTTTCACGCCCGATCTCCTGGTAACCCCCCGCGTTGCCGCCAAAATGCCCGAAGAGGGTTTCAATGTCGCTTGAAGGACTCATGTCGCCGCCGTCTTGTTCATGTCTGTCTTGTCTTGCGTTGCGCATTTCTACCCGCAGTCAGCGCCGGTAAAAATTCCACCCTGCTGCAGCGTCTACGCCGGCTGGCGGCCGAGCCTGAATTCGATCGTTGCGTACTCATCGAACTCGCTCGCCTGGGCTACCGACAACCCGTCTGCACCCAGTGCTCTGAGCCAAGTCTGGTAAACGCCTTCGAGGAAGGCCGGTGTCCAGGCGAGCGCAGCGGAGCCGAACGCCTGCAACGGCGCACAGCAGTGGGCGATGCGCAGATAATCCGCTTCGTCCACCAGTTCGACGTAACCCCAATCCGCTTCTTGCCAGCGTGCATTCAGCGCGTCGGCGAGATCGGCGGTCGAGTCGCAGGGCGGCAGCGGATGCGCTGCGGCATAACGGCAACCCACGCGATACATCAACTGACGCAATTCGCCTTGCCCGATCTGTGCTTCGAACTCTTCTGCCAGCGCAGTCAGCAAGCCGCGCCATTGAGGGGAAATCTGGCGTTGGAGCAGGTAGTCGAGGGTAGGGACCATGTTTTCCGAAAAGGATGACCGTTGACCGTCAAGCCGTAGTGACACGGGTGCCTAGATACGGACATCTGAAAGTGTTGCAGGTAAGGCGCGCGTTGCACGCGCCCGGCGGTTATTTTTACCTGTGCTGCCTGATGTAAAGGTGACCACCTCCTCTTATCCGCAGTCTACTGAAGAGATTAACGTTTGCCTACCATCGTCCTGATTGAAGTTATAGCCGCTTACGCACACTTCGGACGAATGGATGCAACCTTGACGTGAGATTTTTGCTGTTGCAAGCGTCGCCCGGCGCTACGGGCGGGCGGACTCCTGGCGTGTCGGTCATCTAAATTTGTTTGATCGAAAGCATTAATATTTGTCAGACAGTTGCCGTTATACATCGGCAGAGCGACGGAACTGGCCTGATTTCTATCAATATGCTTTCCACCTCAACGCAACACATGACCGATGCCCATTTGCGTCACCGCTTTCATCGACGTTCGCTGGAACAGCAGCGTCCGCTTTCGACGGTCACCATGGCTTTCACGGTCATCGCCACACTGCTGTTTGTGCTGGCGCGCAACCTGGTCGCCGGACCTTCCATTGCGCTTTCTTACCGGATCGCCTGCATCGTGCTTCTGGTGTTGCTGGTGGCGGGTGTCCGCAAGGCCCGCACTACGGCGGTCTTCGGCTGCCTCGGCGTCGCTTACACGATGGTGCTGGTCATCGTTATCGCCTTGAACATCTCCGGTGTCGAGCAACCCTTGCTTTGGGTGCTGCCGGCCATGGTGGTGATTCCGATCTGCTCGGCCCCGCTCTGGCTCACCCCGACGCACTTCTTCGTCGGCACGGCGATTTTCTATGCGAGCGCTTTACCGCTTCTGTTCAGGCAGCCGCAGGCCCATGATATGAACGTCGTGGCGTGGCTGTGGGTGCTGATCGGCGCGCCCACCGCGGCGGTGTTTCACTTCGGCTTCTACTGGTTCCGCCGCGATCATTTCCTGCTCGAGAATCGCCTCGCGCAACTGGCCGCAACCGATCCGCTGACCGGTCTGCAAAACCGCCGCGCCTTCATGGACCAGGCTGAGCGGCGTCTGGCGGCGCTTGGCGACGCGACCAAGGTCTGCGCGATTTTTGTCGACATAGATTCTTTCAAATCGTTAAACGATCAGTTCGGCCATGCAGTTGGGGACCAGACGCTCGCCGAGGTTGCCCAGGTGTTGATGAGCCAGACGGTCGCACAAGACAGCGTCAGCCGGATTGGTGGGGAAGAGTTCGCGGTGTTGCGTCGCGGCGGCCTCGCGTCGGCCCTGGAACTGGCCGAACGCCTGCGCAGCGCCATCTCCGTGATTGAGCGCCCGGATGGTTACGTGACGGCGAGCTTCGGAGTGGCCGAGCATCGCGTCGGCGAGAGCATCATGGCCTTGCTCGACCGCGCCGACGAAGCATTGTTGCGCGCCAAGCAGTCCGGCCGGAACCGGGTGTGCGCCGAACGGGCCATCCCGTTCGACCCGCTGCAACTGCTCGGTCGCGGCAACCGTAGCGACCCGGACAATCCATCCGAAAGCCCACGGCCTGTGTGGGATGACTATTATCTGACCTCGCATTTTCAGCCGCTCTACAGTTTGTCGCATCAGAAGCAGGTGGGCTTCGAGGCGCTGCTGCGCGGCGAACAGGCTGACGGCACGCTCGTGCCGCCCGCGGTGCTGTTCGCGCCACGGCCGTTGAGCGACGAGGGCGCGCTCGATCGCGCCAGTCACGCGGTGCATCTCGGCAATGCGCAGCGGCTGATTCCCGATGAAGCGTGGATCTTTCTCAACATCCTGCCCGCCACCTTCGTGGCGCATGGGTATGCCGACCAGCTCGCCGGCATCGTGCGCATGGCGGGGCTCGAACCGGACAGGATCGTCCTCGAGATTCTCGAGTCGCATGGTGGCAGTGTCGATGAGATGTCACGCGCGGCGGCGCGTTATCGCGAGCACGGTTTTCTGATCGCCGTCGACGATTTCGGCGCGGGTCAATCGAACCTGGATCGGCTGTTCCGCATTCGCCCGGACTTCGTCAAGCTCGACGGCGAATTGATTCGCGCGACGATTCCAGGCACCCAGCAATCGATCCTGCCCAAACTCGTCTCCCTGCTGCACCAGGCGGGCATGCTGGTGGTCGTCGAAGGTGTCGAGACGACCGAGGAACTGATTCTGGCCGTGGAGTCGAACGTCGATTTCGCGCAAGGCTTTTTGCTGGGCCGACCCGCTGCGCAGATCGCGCCGCCGGAATCGGTCAACCGCCTGATCGACCGTTCGTTCGACGTGATTGCGCAAGGCCGGGCGCATCTGCACGCGCTGTTCGAGAGCGAGGTGGAACCGTACCGCTTTGCCCTGCGCAACGCCGCCGATGCGCTGCTAAGCGGCGTCCGCATGGAAGACGCTTTTGCCGATCTGGCGCAGCACAAGCTCTGCATCAGTTGTTTCATCCTAGACGAGCGGGGGCGTCAGATCGGCCCGGAAGTCATGGGCGTCTCGGGGACCAAGCTCGGCGATTCGCTGGAGCCGGTCGCCGATCCGCGAGATGCCCGCTGGGATCATCGTCCGTACTTCAGAAACGCCGTTCTGCTGCCGGGCGTGCCGGTTGCCAGTAGTCCTTATCTGTCGCTGGCGAGCGGCCGGCCCTGTATCGCGGTGACGGTGGCGATCCAGTCGCCAAAAATGCGCTCGGTGGTGGGGACGGAGCTTGATTGGTCCTCGTCGCATTTGCCCTGGCCGGCCAGCGAATAAACGCGGCGCTCAGATTCGATCGGGACGCACTGCGTGCGTCGAGCCGCGCACGACGAGTTTCGGCGCCGAGGTGATGCACACGCGCGGCGCTTTGGCGGCCGCCCGGATGCCGCGCGGCGACGCCTCGATCAGTTCACGTAGCAACGATACCGCGAGTTCTGCCGCTTCGACGGTTGGCACGGCAACGGTGGTCAGCGCGGGACGCGATTCCTGGGCTAACTGAATGTCGGTAATGCCAACTATCGAGAGGTCGTGTGGCACCTGCAAACCCAGGTCGGCGGCCGCATGCAAGGCGCCAAGTGCGGGCAGGTCATTGGTGGCGAAAATCGCGGTCAACTGCGGGTGCGTTTCCAGCAATTCGCGGGTAGCGAGATAGCCACCCCGGGTGGTGTCCCGTGCATAACGCACAGGCGCTTGTTCCGCATCGAGACCGGCAGCGCGCAGCGCGTCCACGAAGCCTTCGTAACGCGCGGCGTGGATGCCCGCGGCCTTGCTGCCCACAATCGCGCCAATCCGCCTATGCCCCAGCTCGAGCAGATGCTGCGCGGCCAGTTGGCCGGCGAGGCGAAAATCGACCGCCACACAAGGCAGGCCGGGCGGTTCGTGCGGACGCTCCCACATGCACAGCACGACCGGAGCGCCACGCGCCTCGGTCTTGTGCAGATCGGCGAAGTCGAGATTGGCGTTCATCACCAGCACGCCCTCGGACAACGTCCCGGCAATCTGCTCCAGATAGGCGCGGCCCGTCAACGGATCTTCGTTCGTATTGCAGATGATCAGAAAGTGGCCGCTGCTGCGCGCCGCGCGCTCGACGGCCAGCGCAAACTCCGGATAGAACGGGTTGGCGATGCTCGAGACCATCAGCGCGATCGTGGGCCCGCGGCCCTCGGCGAGCGCCCGTGCGGCCAGATGCGGCTGGTAGCCCAGCGCTTCCACCGCTTCGAGCACCCGTTGCCGGGTCAGTGCGCCGACCCGCCCTCGATTGCGCAGCACGTTCGAGACCGTGGCAGGCGTGCAACCGGCGCGACGTGCAACTTCGCTCAGTGTAGGCATGATCGATTCACTATTTGGGATGGTTTCTCAAAGTTTGCGTCCGTCCAAAAGGCGCGGCACCATTTGCCGCATAGACAGAACGATATCGGAGACGCTGCAGCAGGCCATTGATCGCACGCGGTCAATTTTTTTCGGCCGTGCAGATTAAGCGCTTAATCTCCGATTTCGAGCCGATTAAATCACGGAGACGAGGCGATGGCGAGCATTTCGTTAAGAGGCGTCCAAAAATCGTACGGCGAGGGCGCGCCAGTGATTCGCAATGTCGATCTGGAGATCGGCGAGAACGAGTTCTGCGTGTTTCTCGGGCCGTCCGGATGCGGCAAGTCCACCCTGCTGCGCATGATTGCGGGTCTCGAAGACGTCAGCGACGGCGATCTTTCGATCGGCGGGACGATTGTCAACGAAGTGCCTTCGGCCCAGCGCGGTGTGGCGATGGTGTTCCAGAGCTACGCGCTGTTCCCGCATATGACCGTGTTCGAGAACATGGCCTTCGGTCTGAAGCTCGCCAAAACCCCCAAAGACGAAATCGACCGCAAGGTGCGGGAGGCTGCGCGCATCCTGCAACTCGAAGCGCTGCTCGAGCGCCGGCCCAAGGCGTTGTCGGGCGGGCAGCGGCAGCGCGTGGCAATCGGCCGGGCCATCGTGCGCCAGCCGGGCGTGTTTCTGTTCGACGAGCCGCTTTCGAACCTCGATGCCACCTTGCGCGGCCAGACCCGCGTCGAGATCGCCCGTCTGCACAAACAGTTTGCGAAGGCGAGCGTCGTCTACGTGACGCACGACCAGATCGAGGCGATGACGCTTGCCGATAAGATCGTGCTGCTGCACGCCGGCAAGGACACCGAACGTTTCGGCAGCATTGCCCAGATCGGCGCGCCGCTCGAGTTGTATCACCGCCCGAACAGCCGCTTCGTGGCGGGGTTCATCGGCTCGCCGCGGATGAATTTTCTGCCGGGCAAGGTGGCCGCGATCGACGCACGCGGCGTGAGCGTCAAGCTCGACGACAGCGGCGAAGTCGTGCGCGTGAACGTCGACGGGGCGGCGTTGAGCGTGGGGCAGGCGGTGACCTTCGGCGTGCGGCCCGAACATCTGGAACTGGCAGAGACAGCAGCCGCCACCGTCGCGTCCATAGCTACAGCCGCGTCTAAGTCTGCGCAGCCAACCCCTGAGAATGCCGCCGTGCTGACGCGCACGGTCTCACTCGTCGAGCAGCTCGGCGAACACAGCTACGTCCATCTTGATGAGGCCGACGGCGCCGTGCTGATCGCCAAGGCGCCTGGCGACACACGCCTGAAGCAGGGCGATCGCGCCAGCTTCCGCGCGCCGGCCTCCATTTGCCATTTATTTACCGAAGACGGCTTTGCCGTCGCTTCGCTCGAATCAGTCGAACACTACGCATAAAGGACACTCGGATGCGCCTTGGAGTCTGCTATTACCCGGAACATTGGCCGGAATCGATGTGGGAAGACGACGCCCGCCGCATGAAAGCGCTCGGTATCGAGCAGGTGCGGATTGCTGAGTTTGCCTGGAGCCGCATGGAGCCGTCGCCCGGCGAATACGACTGGGGCTGGCTCGACCGCGCCGTCGACGTGCTCGGCGCGGCCGGCCTGCAGGTGGTGATGTGCACGCCGACGGCAACGCCGCCGAAGTGGCTGATCGATCGTTATCCTGACATTTTGCCGGTTGGCGCCGACGGGCGGCCGCGCGCCTTTGGCTCGCGACGTCACTACGATTTCTCGTCACCGTCGTATTTCACCGCTTCGCAGCGGATCTGCACCGCCGTGGCCGAGCGCTACGGCAAGCATCCCGCAGTCGCTTACTGGCAGACCGATAACGAGTTCGGTTGCCACAATACCGTGGTCAGTTATTCGCCGGCGGCAGTGGGGCGTTTTCGGGAGTGGCTGAAGGCGCGCTACAAGACGATCGATGCGCTGAATCGCGCGTGGGGCACGGTGTTCTGGAGTATGGAGTACCGCAGTTTCGATGAGATCGACGCACCTGTGGCCACCGTCACCGAGGCGCATCCTTCGCACCGGCTCGACTACCGGCGCTTCGCCTCGGATGAGGTGGCACGCTACAACCGCATGCAGGTCGAGATCATCCGCGCGCATTCACCGGGGCGGCCGGTTGCGCATAACTTCATGCAGTTGTTTACCGAATTCGATCACTACAAGGTCGCCGCCGATCTCGACGTGGCAACGTGGGACAGCTATCCGCTCGGCGCACTCGAAGAGCAATGGTTTGCGCCCGAGCTCAAGGCGAAGTGGCTACGCACCGGTCATCCGGATTTCGCCTCGTTCAATCACGATGTTTATCGCGGCATGTCGAAGCTGCCGTTCTGGGTGATGGAGCAACAGCCGGGTCCGGTCAACTGGGCGCACTGGAATCCGGCTCCGCTGCCTGGCATGGTGCGCTTGTGGAGCTGGGAGGCCTTCGCGCACGGCGCAGGCTGTGTGTCCTATTTCCGCTGGCGTCAGGCGCCGTTTGCGCAGGAGCAGATGCATGCGGGCTTGAACACGCCGGATAACCGGCTGGATATCGGCGGCAGCGACGCGGCCCAGGTGGCGGAGGAGATCCGTGACGTGCTGGCGGCGGATGGCGATGCGAACGCCAGCATCCGCTCGAAGGTTGCGCTCGTGTATGACTACGAGGCGAAGTGGCTGTTCGAAATTCATCCGCAGGGCGCGGACTTCCACTACTCGCGCTTTGCGTTCGAGTACTACTCGGCGCTGCGTGGACTCGGTCTCGATGTCGATGTGGTACCGGTGGATGCCCCGCTCGACGGTTATCGAATGGTGGTCGTCCCGCCGCTGCCGGTTGTGCCCGCTGACTTCGCGGAGCGACTGGCACGCTCCGGCGCGCAGGTGGTGCTGGGGCCGCGTACCGGCTCGAAGACCGAAGATCTGCAGATTCCGGCTACGTTGCCGCCGGGGTCGCTTGTCGCGGTATTGCCGGCTCGCGTCTGGCGCGTCGAGTCGCTACGGCCCAACGTCGCCGAACCCGTCAGGCTTGCGGGCGGCGCCAGCCTCGACGACGGCGTCGGACGGCATTGGCGCGATTTCATCGAAACCGGCGCGGCCGGCAATGATGCACTGGAAATCCGCGCACGTTTCGCCGACGGCCATCCTGCGTATGTCCAGAGCGGCGCGATTCACTACTTCGCCAGTCTCTTCGACGACGCGCTGACTACGCGACTCTTTGCCGGCATCGCCCGCGAAGCCGGTCTCGAGGTGACGGCGCTCGGCGACGGCGTGCGCATCAGTCGCCGCGGCGGGCTGACCTATGTCCTGAACTATGGCGAGCAAGTTCACACGCTCGCCGATGTGCTCGACGCCGCTTTCGTAGTCGGCTCGCGCGAGATTCAACCGCAGGGCGTTGCGGTGTATCGCTCGAGTTGAACGGGTTCAGACCTTGGGACCCGGCGTGGACACCGGCCTGAGGTCTGTGTGTAACACTAACGCAGTACCTTTAGGCAGTACCCTCACGCAGCATCCGCCATTACCGAAAACGACGTAAAAACCAAGGAGACAGGCATGACATTCAAGCTTCGCAAGGTTCTGGTTGCCGTCGCGCTGACTGCGGCCACCGCGGCAGCGTCGATGGCCGGCAGTGCGCAGGCGGCCACACTGACGATGAATATCGCGTTCAAGGGCGCCAGTCAGCGGGCCGTCTGGCAGCAGGTGATCGACGAATTCAAGAAGGCCCATCCGGGTACCGACGTCAACGTGTCGTTTATCGATGAGGAGGCCTACAAGGTGCAACTGCCGGGCTGGCTGTCGACGGCCCCGCCTGACATCGTGAACTGGCATGACGGCGAGCGGATGGCGTATTACGCACAGCGCGGCCTGTTCGATGACCTGAGCGGCGACTGGAACAAGAACGGCTGGAACAGCACCTATGCCTCGACGAAGGAAGCCTCATCGTATAAAGGCAAGCAGTACGCGGCGCCCACGGTCTACTACTCGTGGGGCATGTTCTACCGCAAGGATCTGTTCCAGAAGGTCGGCATCGCGGACGAGCCGAAAACGTGGGATCAGTTTCTCGACGCTTGCAAGAAGCTGAAGGCGGCTGGGATTACGCCGATTGCCGTGGCTGGGCGTGATGCATGGACGCTGGCCGGCTGGTTCGACTACCTGGATCTGCGCCTGAACGGCAACGCGTTCCATCAAAAGCTGATGGCGGGCGAAGTGCCGTACACCGATCCGCGCGTGAAGAAGGTGTACGCGACGTGGAAGCAATTGATCGACGCCGGCTACTTTATCGACAATTCGCTCTCCTACGATCTGGATTCGGCGCAGCCGTTCCTGTTCCAGGGCAAGGCCGCAATGATGCTGATGGGCACGTTCATCACCGGCGGTTTCCCGGCGAGCGTGAAGCCGGAAATGGGCTACTTCCAGTTCCCGATCATCGACCCAAAGGTGCCGACTGCCGAAGATGGTCCGGTCGAGTCGCTGCATATCCCGTCTAAGGCGAAGAACAAGGCCGACGCCCACGCGTTCCTGGCGTTTGCCGAGACGCCGGAAATCGGCGCGCAACTGGCGACGGGGCTGGGTTCGCTGTCGGCCAACAGCAAGTCACCGGAGCCGGAGGATCCGATTTCGAAAATCGGCTTCCAGATTCTGGCCAACACGAAGGGCGGCATTGCGCAGTTCTACGATCGTGACATGACCAAGGAGATGGCCGACGAGGGCATGAAGGGGATGCAGCAGTTCGTGGCGGATCCTTCGAAGATCGATGAGGTGCTGGCGCAACTCGAGCAGACCCGTCAGCGCATCTACAAGAAGTAAGCGTAGCCAGTAATCGTAGTCAATGAGCGAAGTGAGCGTGGGCGGCTTGACGCCGCCTGCGCTCGATCGAGATCGATCAGGAGACTCGCCGTGGTTCACTCCGTCAGCCGTCAGTCCATTACCGGCGATTCCGGTCCGGGCGGCGCTGCGCAATCCGGCGCGTCGCGCGTGCCGGGTGCGGCGCCGCGTCGTCGCGGTCCGACGCCCACTTCGCGCCGGCAACGGCGTGCCGCCTTTCTGTTCCTTGCGCCCGCCTGCGTGATGGTGGCGATCTATGTCGTCTGGCCGATCCTGTCGACGATCCGCATCAGCTTTTTCAACTGGGACGGCATGACCGATCCCAGCTTCGTTGGTATTGCGAACTATGTGGAGTTGTTCCATGCGTCGACTTTCTATACCGCGCTGAAGAACAACCTGATCTGGCTTCTGCTGTTTCTGCTGGCGCCACCCATGGGCCTCGCCGTGGCGCTGTATCTGAACCAGGCGGTGGCCGGCATCCGCATTGTCAAGTCGCTGTTCTTTGCGCCGTTTGTGCTGTCGGGCGTGGTGGTCGGGCTGATTTTCTCGTGGTTCTACGATCCGACCTTTGGGCTGCTGGCGCTCATTCTCGGGCACGGCGTGCCGGTGCTTGGCGATGCGCGCTATGCGACGCCTGGCATTATCTTCGCGGCGCTGTGGCCGCAAACCGCGTACTGCATGATTCTGTATCTGACCGGACTGACTTCGCTGAACGCCGAGCAGGTCGAGGCCGCGCGTATGGAAGGTGCTCACGGCTGGTCGATGCTCTGGCATGTGATCCTGCCGCAACTGCGACCCACGACGTTCATGGCAATCGTGGTCACGGTGATCGGTGCGCTGCGCAGCTTCGACCTGATCTCGGTGATGACGGGCGGCGGGCCATTCGAGAGTTCCACCGTGCTCGCGTATTACATGTATGACCAGGCGATCAAGTACTACCGGATCGGCTATTCCGCGTCCGTTGCCGTGGTGCTGTTCGCGATCATGCTGGTTTATATCGTCTATCACCTGCGGCGGATGCTGCGCGCTGAGCAATAAGGAGGCCGTAATGTATCCGATGCCGATTGCAAAATGGAAGCCAACCTCGCGGCGGCTATACAAGCTGTCGCTGCCGGTGGCGTTGCTGATCTGGCTGCTGCCGATGATCGCCGTATTGGTCACTTCGGTGCGCTCGTCCGATGAACTCAGTGAGGGCAACTACTGGGGCTGGCCGAAGCACTTTGCGATGTGGGACAACTATCGCGATGCGCTGACCACTTCGCCGATGCTGCATTACTTCTGGAATAGCGCGCTGATTACGGTGCCTGCCGTGGTCGGATCCATCACGCTGGCGGCGATGGCGGGGTTCGCGCTGGCGATCTACCGCTTTCGCGGCAACAGCACGCTGTTTGCGACCTTCGTGGCCGGCAACTTCGTGCCGGTGCAGGTGTTGATGATCCCGGTGCGGGATCTGTCCTTGAAGCTGGGGCTGTTCAACACGGTGGGGGCGTTGATCCTGTTCCACGTGTCGTTTCAAACCGGTTTTTGCGCGCTCTTTCTGCGTAACTTCATTAAGCAGTTACCGTTCGAGTTGATCGAGGCGGCGCGCATCGAGGGGGCCAACGAGTGGACGGTGTTCTTCAGGATCGTGCTACCGCTGATTCGTCCGGCTCTCGCGGCGCTGGCGATTCTCGTGTTCACGTTTGTGTGGAACGACTACTTCTGGGCTCTGTGCCTGACGACGGGTGACGAGGCGGCGCCGATCACGGTGGGTGTTGCCGCGCTAAAGGGGCAGTGGACCACCGCGTGGAATCTGGTGTCCGCAGGGTCGATTCTGGCCGCGCTGCCCTCGGTGGCGATGTTCTTCGCGATGCAAAAGCATTTCGTTGCGGGTTTGACGTTTGGCGCGACGAAAGGGTGAATCAGGTGAGGCGTGCCATGTGCTGAATTCGAATCGTTGTTCCGTGTTCTCCTCCGAGAGGGTTGCCCGCAGTTGCGGGCTTTTTTTTGACACGACCGCCCGTCAATGCCCTCTTACATACCAGGTTGCATAACTGGCAACGAGCGCGATCTTGCACACGCACTCGATCAGCGAGAGCGCAAACAGTTCACGCGCGACCGCATATTCGAGCGGCAACGAAGAGGCGAGCGCAAACACGCTCGCTGCGCATAGAAACGCGAAAAATGGACGCGCATAGCGGACCCCAAAAAACGCGGCTGCCCCCACACCGAGCAGCAGACATTTGGCCAGCATCAGCGCAATGAGACGCGTCAGGCCATCTGCAGGCCCCAGTTCCCACGGTGTTTCGACAATCGACCAGCCGCACACCAGCGCGATTGAAACCTGCATTGCTCGGTGCGCGAGCGACGCCTTGTGTACCCGCGACGCTGGCACAGGTTGCGGCTGTGCGGCGTCGAGGTGTGCGCGGCGCACGTGACCGTCCCATGCATCATCGATGTTCATGAGTTTCTCCGTCATCCGACCGTGCTGTTTATCAAGTGTGCTCGATATTAGACGGCAACCCAAATTAAATATTGTCAAAAAGCCCGGCTCCGCCGTCCGGCTGTCGCTATTAAGGCGCGGCAGGCCTTCTGTGTCAGTCGGATGACAGATCGATAAAGCATTCCATTTTGTGCCCCCAATACTCCCCCGGATGGGGTGGGACGGGGCACGGCAGCCTACGGCGAGGAAGTGGATTCATGAACGCAACATGCCGGTCCGCCCCCACAAGGAGCGGACCGGCGCACGCGTTTGAGTTAGCCGCCTTATTGGCCTTATCAGGCCGGCATCTTGCGAAAAGCGATCGAGAAACGATTCCAACTATTGATCGCGGCGATCAGCAAGGTCAGGTCGACCATTTCCTCGTCACTGAAATGCGGCTTGACGGCTTCCCAGATCGCGTCGGGCACGTGCGTCTCGGACACCAGTGTGACGGCCTCGGTCCATTCGAGTGCGGCGCGCTCGCGCTCGGTGAAGAAGGGCGTTTCGCGCCAAGTGACGACGGTGGCAAGCCGGCGTTCGGTTTCGCCGCCTTTGCGGGCGTCGGTCGTATGCATGTCGACGCAGAACGCGCAGCCGTTGATTTGCGAGGCGCGCAGGCGCACCAGTTCAGCAAGCGATTTTTCGATGCTGCTCTTGCCGATGCGTTCTTCCAGGGCGAGCATCGCTTTGATCGCCTGCGGGTTGGCTTTGTAGAAGTCGAGACGTTGTTCCATGATTCCTTCCTCATTTTCGGTCGATGCGCGAGATGACGCGACATCAGGAAGGTTAGGCCTCTCAGTGGCTTTCTGAAATAGCCAATTTCTGGAGTTTTCAGGGTACCAGTTGCTGGGGCGCGCGTCGTGGTTTCGCCGCGAACCCCCAGGGCATCAGACGCGTTGCCGCCGGTTGTTGACGAAGCGCCAGAGCGCGCTCACCAGCAGCGAACCGACCCCCAGCCCGACGCCAAGCAGCACGATCGAACTCATGTGGTCGCGCACGACCGGCACATTGCCGAACAGATACCCGGCCGTTACCAGCGACACGATCCACAGCGCCGCACCCGCAGCGACGAAGGATGTGAAGCGCGCGAACGTCATCCGCGAGACGCCCGCGACGAATGGCGCAAAGGTGCGCACAACGGCGATGAACGGCGACAGCAGAAAGGTCAGGCCACCACGGGCCTCATAGAAGGCGTGGGCCCTTTGCAGCGCGTGTTTGTCGAGCCAGCGGTACTCGGCGGTATAGACCTTCTCGCCGATCGCGCGGCCTATCAGGAAGTTGACGATGCTGCCGGCCACGGTCGCCGCAAACAGCACGGGAATCACCAGCCAGATGCTGAGCGCTCCGGTGGCGGCGAACGCGCCGCAGATGAAGATCAGCGGATCGCCTGGCAGAAAGAAGAGCGGCAGAAAGCCAATCTCGACAAATACAATGGCAAACAGCATCGCGTAGACGGCCGTGCCATATTGCGCGATCAGGCCACCGAGGTTTCGGTCGAAGTGCAGGGCGACCTGCAACAGGTGCATCAGGTTCATCTTGAGTCGGAGGAGGGCAGGTATCGGGAGTGTAGCTTCCGGAGGGGGCCTAGGCATGGCATTTCGATCTACGGCGCAACGTTGGCGCTTCGTTGCATGGTGGAGTGCAGGCGGTGTGCCTGTTCGTTTCGCCGCGGCGGTGTCAAAATTCGATGCAGACCCAGGGAATGCGCGGCGCACGGGAAGCGGGACGGCCACTCTCGGCCGCTGCTGTCCCGCGAGCTTCGACGCGAATGTGATCGATTTGCACCGGAAGCGTATGCAGGACTCTTTTGCCATCACTTTTCGCTTTGCCGAACTGGACGAGATTGAGGCCGTGCGTGCGATCGAGTTTGAAGCGGCGCAGCGCTTTGCTGGCATCGGCATGACGGGCATTGCGGATGCCCAGCCGATGAAAGCGGATTTCGTGCGCCGCAAGATTGAGATGTCCGAGATCATCGTGGCGGTGAACGAGGCAGCGCGCTGCGTCGCATTCGTCATGTTTGCGCCGCTGCCCACGCGCTTCTATATCGAGGAGCTGGATGTGCTGACGGCCTGGGCCGGGCGGCGCATCGGCGCGGAATTGATCGAACAGGTGAACCTGCTTGCACGCAAGGCAGGTGCGCGGCAACTGGTGCTGTCGACGTTTCGCGACGTGCCGTGGAATGCGCCGTATTACCGGCGGTTGGGCTTTGATGTGATCGAGAGCGGGCAGCTCGATGCGAAGTTGCGTGCCATTCGCGCGGCGCATGTGGCCCATGGGCTCGACGAATCGAAACGTGTGTTCATGTGCCGCGAGGTTGAAGGGGCGCCCGAGTGATGTTCCTCGGCAACAGGCCGGAATGCCAGTGATACGGCGTGGCAGAAGCGGGTAGCCAATGAAAACGCGGCGGCCATAGCCGGAGTGCTATCCGGTCGTGGCCGCCGCGAGTGTTGCCTGCGTCTGTGTCTGCTTGAGGCAGGCTTGTGCTTATTCCACCGTTTCCAGCGCCGGATAGTCGGTATAACCGGTTTCACCTGGCGCGTAGTAGGTCGCCGGATTCGGCTTGTTCAGCGGCGCGTCCAGTTCGAAGCGGCGCGGCAGATCCGGATTGGCGATAAAGAGCTGGCCCCATGCCACGGCATCCGCTTCGCCTGCGTCGAGCACTTTCTGCGCGGATTCCTTGGTGAATTTTTCGTTGGCGATGTACGGGCCGCCGAACGCCGCCTTCAACTGCGGACCGAGGCGGTTGTCGCCGAGCGCTTCACGGGCGGCGATAAACGCGATCTTGCGCTTGCCGAGTTCGCGCGCGACATAGCCGAAAGTCGCGGCGGCATCCGAGTCGCCCATCGTATGCGCGTCGCCACGCGGCGCGAGGTGCATGCCGACACGATTCGCGCCCCACACTTCGATACACGCATCCACCACTTCCAGCATCAGGCGGGCACGGTTTTCGATCGGGCCGCCGTACGCATCGGTACGATGGTTGGTGCTGTCCTGGAGGAACTGGTCGAGCAGATAGCCGTTCGCGCCGTGCACTTGTACGCCGTCGAAACCGGCTGCCCTGGCATTTTCCGCACCCTTGCGATACGCGTCGACGATGCCGGGAATCTCGGCTAGTTCGAGCGCGCGCGGTGTCACAAAGGGACGTTCCGGACGCACGAGGCTCACGTGGCCTTGCGGTGCGATCGCGCTCGGCGCAACCGGCAGTTCGCCATTCAGGAAGATCGGATCCGAGATGCGGCCCACGTGCCACAACTGCAGGAAGATCTTGCCGCCGGCAGCGTGCACGGCTTCGGTGACGAGTTTCCAGCCTTCCACCTGCTGCTCTGACCAGATGCCCGGCGTGGCGGCGTAGCCGACGCCTTGCGGCGTCACCGAGGTGGCTTCGCTGATGATCAGGCCGGCCGAGGCGCGCTCGGCGTAGTACTTCGCCATCAGCGCGTTCGGCACGCGGATGTCGCCGGCGCGCTGACGCGTCAGCGGCGCCATGATGATGCGGTTCTGCAGCGTGAGATCGCCAATCTGAAGCGGGTCAAAAAGAGTCGGCATAAAAGGTCACCTTTCCTGGCGGGCACAGTGCCCGCAACGATAAGAACAGCGTGATGAAAGAAGCGCGGCGAAGCAGACGCAAGCGTCAGATGTCCGTGTTCATGTGCTCGAGAAACGCCTGGATGACGGTTTCGTTGCGTTTGAAAAACACCCACTGGCCAACCCGCTTCGACGTCACCAGACCGGCGCGCTGCAGGGCGGCCAGATGCGCCGATACCGTGGACTGCGACAGTCCGCAGCATGCGTCGATCTTGCCGGCGCACACGCCGTGATCGAGCGTCAGTTCCTGATCGCCGAAATGCGCTTGCGGGTCCCTCAGCTTCGCCAGAATTTCGCGGCGGATGGGGTTGGCGAGCGCCTTGTGGATCGCGTCGATGTCGATGGTCATCGGGTGAGTTTCAGGTTCATGAATCGCGGGCAGAGTCACAGGCCAACACGCCGACATCTGCATCGCAACAGAACGAATCATATATCGTATTTTTACGATATGCATGAAGCCACTACTGGGGATGGGGTCGATAGAGGCGCGGTATGACCTGGATCAATCTCGGCGCGCGCAGCAGGGCTTGAGGCTCGGGGCTCCCGCAAGGAGGAATAATAACGCAACTAACGGTCCGCCCCGCCAGCCCTCTTCGAGTCCGCGCGGAACGTCCGTTGGAATGGAGAAGGTGAGCCCCGCGCGAGCCGCAGCAGCTACGCAGGAAGGCGCCAGCTATGCCACTTAGCGCTTGCCGTCAAGCAGATCGCCGAGCAATTCATCGAAGGCAGCTTGCGCGTCTTCGAGTTCCTGCAGCGCGGCATCGAAGGTCTGCAGCGCGAATTGCGAGGGCTGTCCTTCGCCTTGGGGCGGAAATTGCGATTGCAGTGACGTGAAAGCTGACTGCACCCGCTGCGTGGCAGCCAGCACGCGCTCCATCGCGCGCGATTCTTCGGCTCGCGCCTGTTCGTGATTCATTGGGAAAACTCCGTGGTTCATCGGCGCCGACGTCGTGCCTTGCCGTGCCGGTCACTATGCCATGACTGGCGCGCGACCGACGCGCCGGTGAAAAGGATCAGCTCAGCGGAAAACCGCCATTGGCCTTGACTTCGCGCAATGACAGCGACGATTCGAGCGAGGTAACGCCCGGCAGGCTGCGCAGCTCGTCGCGCAAGAAGGTGCCAAAGTCGTCGAGATCGCGCGCGACGATCTGCAGGATGTAGTCGGCGCTGCCCGACACGTTGTGGCACGACAGGATGCGCGGTATGGCCAGCACTTCGCGCTCGAAGCGGGTGGCCACCGCGCGGTCGTGCACCGCGAAGCGCACGTAGACGAATGCGACCACGCCGTATCCAAGAGCTGAGCGCGACAGCATGGCGCGGTACTGATCGATGTAGCCATCGGTCTCGAGGCGCTTCAGACGGCGCGCGCAAGGCGTTTCGCTCAGGCCGATAGTTTCCGCCAGGCGGGCGTTCGACATGCGCCCGTCACTCTGCAGCGCAGCGAGAATCGCTCGGTCGACTTTGTCGAGATCGTTCATCGTCGGGGGAAGATGCTATGGGATTTTAGAATCTTAGCGCATTCCCCTAATGTATAGCGATTTTCCTCTGCATTTCGCCAGACAACCCTCGCGCGTCGATAGCAAGATAGAGCCTTATAAATACGAGGTTCACATGATTTCCGCGCATCTTCTGATCGTCTACATGGCTGCATTGTTCGTTGTCTACGCGGTGCCCGGGCCGGACATGGCCCTGCTGATGCAGACGAGCATTGCACGCGGCGCCCGTACCGGCTTCGCCACGGCCGGCGGCCTCGGCCTTGCGCGGGCGACGCATGTGACCTTGTCGGCGTGCGGGATGGCGGCTTTGCTGCGCAGCGCACCGTGGCTCTACGAAGTCGTACGGTACGGCGGTGCGGTTTACCTCGGCTGGATCGCCGTGCAGATCTTCCGCTCCCCGGTGTTTGCGTTGCCCGCAAATGCGGCCGCAAGCGTCGAGTCACAGCCCTTGCGCGCCGCGTTCGTCAAGGGGCTGCTGACCAATCTGCTCAATCCCAAGGCGCTGCTGTTCTGTTCGGTGCTGCTGCCGCAGTTCGTCCGGCCCGAGGCCGGGCCCGTCGCATTGCAGATGGTCGAGCTCGGCGTCGTGCTGGTCGCGATCGGCGCGTGTTTCGATGCAACCTATGCGATCGGCGCAGCGCGCATTTCTAGCTGGATGCGCGCTCATCCGCTCGCGCAAACGGTGCAGCGCTGGACCTTCTCCGCTGCCTTGATCGGCTTCGCGTTGCGCCTGTCGCTCGACTAGCCGCGCGTCGCATGGTGCTTCTGGACGGCGCACCACCGGCAAGTGATTGTGTTAATAACGGCCATTGATGCGAGGGCGTAGACTTCCGCTCGCTGCCGATTTCCAAACACTCACACAACTTGTCGTCCATGAAGACTTTTCTGCTGTATGCCGTAACCGCCGTTGCCGAGATTCTTGGCTGCTATCTGCCCTGGCGTTGGCTGAAGGACGGGGGCTCGGCATGGCTGCTGGTGCCCGGCGCGCTCAGTCTCGCCACGTTTGCCTGGTTGCTGACGCTGCATGGGACCGCCGCCGGCCGGGTATATGCCGCCTATGGCGGCGTCTACGTGGCCGTGGCGATTCTGTGGCTGTGGTGCGTCGAGCAGGTGCGCCCAACCCTCTGGGACCTTGCCGGCGTTGCGTTCACGCTGGCTGGAATGGGGATCATTGCCTTCCAGCCGCGTGTTTGAGCGTGACTGCCGAAATCGCTAGCTGAGTGGCGCTACTTGAGGGGCGCCCTGAGCCGCTAACCGGGGCCGCTGCCTTTAACGGCCGCCGAGGTAGTCCAGCTTGCCGAGTTCGACGCCGTTGTGACGCAAGATGTCGTAGCTGGTCGTCACGTGGAAATAGAAGTTCGGCATCACGAACTGCAGCAGATAGTTGAGGCCGGTGAATTCGACCGGCCCGCTGCGCATCTTCAGCGTGATCGAGCGCTCTTCCGAGCCGTCGATCTGTGCCGCATTGAATTCCTTCAGGTAATCAATCGTTTTCTGAATGCGCGCATGCAGGTCTTCGAACGTCGCCTCAACGTCGTCGTACTTGGGCGGTTCGACGCCGGCGAGACGCGCGGCGCAACCTTTGGCGGTATCGGTCACGATGTAGACCTGGCGCACGAGCGGCAGCATGTCCGGAAAGAGCCGGGCGCCGATGAACACAGACGGGTCGATCTGCTTTTCGGCGGCATGTGCCTCGGCCTTGCCGAGAATGGCTTGCAGGTTAGTCAGGCCGCGCACCAATACGGGTACGGACGCTTGATACATCGAAATGGACATGGAACGTTCCTCTGATTCACTCGGATTCTTCGACGCGCGTGCGCGTTCGGCGCGCGCGCTAATGCAACGGCGGGTTCGCCGCTGCAGCATCATAGCGCGACCTGCGTGACGCACACATGGACATTAGCCACATTAGCCATCCGGACAACTGTTGCGCATCCTGGAACTGTGTTCGAATGGATTTGTCGGACGGCTTGACGATGTCCTAGCAACCAGACTCTCGCGTGGGCCACGCCGTAGTGCAGTTCTACGAGTGGTACGGTTAGGCGCGTGCCCGCCGGGACTAACGCGCAGCCTCACGGCTGCGCACCGAGGAGTATCGATACAATGGCCAAACATCTCCTGCAAGGAAGTGAGCGATCGGTAGCGGAAGGTTCAACACTGGTCGGAAATTGCAATCCGGCGGAACGCATTGAAGTGCACGTGGTTTTGCGCCGTCACGCGCAGGCGCAGTTCGATGCGTTGCTCGCCAAAATAGAAGCGGGCGACCCGAGCGTCAAACCGTTGTCGCGCGAGGCCTTTGCCAAGGAGTTCGGCGCGGCGGCGGAGGATATCGCCAAGGTCAAAGTTTTTGCCACGCACTCCGGCCTCACGGTCGTGCGTGAAGATCCGGCCACGCGCACCGTTGTGCTGGGCGGCACGATCGCGCAGTTCCAAACGGCGTTCAACGTCGAACTTCACCATTACCAGCACCATTCAATCGGTCAGTATCGCGGCCGCACCGGCTCAATCAGCGTGCCCGATGATCTATCGAGCATCGTGACGGCCGTGCTGGGACTAGACAACCGGCCGCAGGCGCGTCCGCATTTCCGTATCCGGCCGCCGATTCATGCGTCGAAGGCGCAACAGCCCAGCTCGTTCACGCCCCTGCAAGTCGCGGCGCTCTATCAGTTCCCGCAAGGCGATGGCAGCGGCGAGTGCGTCGGCATTATCGAACTCGGCGGTGGCTATGAGACATCCGATCTCAATACCTATTTTTCGAGCCTTGGCGTAGCCAAGCCCACCGTGGTCGCGGTGGGGGTCGACAACGGCACTAACGACCCAACCGGCGACGCGAACGGGCCGGACGGCGAGGTGACGCTCGATATCGAAGTGGTCGGGGCGATCGCGCCGGGCGCGAAAGTCGCGGTCTACTTCACCACGAACACCGATACGGGCTTCATCGACGCGGTCAGCACCGCGGTTCACGACTCCACCAACAAGCCATCGGTCATTTCGATCAGTTGGGGCGGCCCCGAGTCATCGTGGACCGGGCAGTCGCTGCAAGCCTTTAACAGCGTGCTGCAAGCCGCCGCCACGATGGGCGTGACGGTTTGCGCAGCGTCGGGAGACAGCGGTTCGAGCGACGGCGCGGGCGGCGGCAACGTGGTCGACTTCCCCGCCTCGAGCCCGTATGTGCTGGCGTGCGGTGGCACGCGGTTGACGGCGTCGGGCCAGACCATCACGAAGGAAGTGGTGTGGAACGACGGCACTCAGGGCGGAGCGACCGGCGGCGGCGTCAGCACCGCGTTTGCGGTGCCGACGTGGCAGAAGGGGCTGTCGTCCACCAATACCGAGGGCGTCAAGAAGGCGCTCACCGGGCGCGGCGTGCCGGACGTGGCGGGCGACGCCTCGCCGGACAGCGGCTACGACGTACTGATCGACGGCTCGCAGACCGTGGTGGGCGGCACGAGCGCGGTGGCGCCGCTGTGGGCCGCGCTGATCGCCCGCATCAATGCGGCCAACGGCGCGCCGGTAGGCTTCGTCAACCCGAAGCTGTATGCCACACCCAGCGCGCTGCGCGATATTACGCAAGGCAACAACGGTGGCTATGACGCGTCGGCGGGGTGGGATGCCTGTACAGGACTTGGCAGCCCCAATGGTCAGAAAGTCGCGGCGGCACTATAGTCTTTAGTCTCGCGAGACAGGCGTGCGGTAAACCCGCCGCCTGTGTGCGGTGTGCGGGTTTTTGCAGCAAGGCAGAGTGGTTCGTGACAGAGACAGCGCCCTATACGGCGCCTATATGACGTAAATGACGTAAAACGAATCCGATGGAGCGATCATGACGAACACCGAGTCCGGTTCCGGCAGTCCGCAGTCGTCTCACAATTCTCATGCTGCTCCCGCCGGGGCGGCCGCGAAGGCGGCGCACCCCGCCGGAGATCAGCCGTTCTTCGACCCCGTCGCATACGGTAACGGACCCAACGATTCCGTGACCGATGCAACGGAGAACGCCGCCATTACGAAGCACTCAATCGTGATCGGCGGCCGCAAGATTGCCTACACGGCGACAGCCGGCCACCTCGTGACGGTCGACTCGAGCAGTTCCGTACCCAATGCCAAGATGTTCTACGTGGCGTTCACGGCCGACAACCAGAAGGAAGAGACGCGCCCCGTTACGTTTTTCTATAACGGCGGTCCGGGTTCGTCCTCGGTGTTCGTGCTGCTCGGCTCGTTTGCACCGCGCCGCATCAAGACGGCGATGCCGAGCTTTACGCCGCCCGCGCCGTATTCGCTGGAAGACAACCCCGATAGCCTGCTCGACAAGAGCGATCTGGTCTTTATCAATCCGGTCGGCACCGGCTATTCGGCGGCGATTGCGCCGAGCACGAACCGCAATTTCTGGGGCGTGGATCAGGACGCGAACTCGATCAAGCAGTTCATCAAGCGCTTTCTGACCAAGAACAACCGCTGGAACTCGCCGAAGTACCTCTATGGCGAGTCGTACGGCACCGCACGTAGCTGCGTGCTGGCGTATCTTCTGCACGAGGACGGCGTCGATCTGAACGGCATCACGCTGCAGTCTTCGATTCTCGACTACACGCAGTCGGGCAACCCGGTCGGCGCGTTGCCGACGGCTGCCGCTGACGCCTGGTATCACAAGAAGCTCGGCATCGCACCCACTCCGACCGATCTCGGCGCATTCGCCGAAGAAGTCGCCCAGTTCTCGCGTACCGACTACCTGGCCGCGTTGCGCAAGGTGCCGGCCACGGATTCGGCCACCGTCGAAAAGCTGAGCGAATACACCGGTATCGACAAGGCGACGCTGCTCGCGTGGAGTCTCGATCTCGCCGGATATGACAGCCGCGGCAACTCGCTGTTTCTGACCACGTTGCTGAAATCGAAGGGCCTCGCGCTCGGCGAATATGACGGCCGCGTGACCGCCATCGAAACGGGCATCGCCGGCAAGATAAATCCGAACTCTGGGAGCAACGATCCGACCATGACGGCGG
>Ga0302234_10000056_pt1 | contig 94033 bp, 102 predicted proteins | sample II_Palsa_N3_2_FD_193576 | JGI IMG/M metagenome (GOLD analysis project Ga0302234, IMG submission 193576) | Peat permafrost microbial communities from Stordalen Mire near Abisko, Sweden - II_Palsa_N3_2 | ecosystem: Environmental > Terrestrial > Soil > Palsa > Peat permafrost | place: Sweden... | reverse complement strand
GAGACCTCCGAGAGACGTGATCCGTGGAAGGACCACAACTCTCCGTCTCAGCCCGGACAGCACTACCTCACGTTCGGAAGCTCCCGAGGCACGTCACCTAGATGCTCAGCCCGCCGTCGACCACAAGCGATGCGCCGGTCATGAACGAGCTCTCGTCGCTCGCGAGGAAGACGACCGCTTGGGCAATCTCCTCAGACGTCGCGTGACGGGCGAGCGGGATCATCTGCTCGAACGCCTTCGATGATTCCTCGCGCGACGCGCCGATGGCCTCGATCTCGATCGCGTGCTGGAAGTCGTTGTCGGTCGGCCCGGGATGGAGCGCGTTGACCCGGATTCCCTTCCCGGCCACCTCCTTGGCGGCCGTGCGCATCAGGCCGACGAGGGCGTGCTTCGACGTCGCGTAGGCACTGATCGCTCTGTCTGAGGTCAGACCCACGACGCTTGAATTGATGATCAGGCTGCCACCCGACTCCATCACCCGGAGCGCGTGCTTGGCAAGGAGGAAGCTGCCGAGCACATTGACGGCCATCACCCGCTCGAACACGTCGACCGGGTAATCGGTGACGGGCGCGACGACGCCGAAGATGCCTGCGTTGGCGAACGCGACGTCGAGCCGCCCAAACTGCTCGAGCGCTTCACGAACGGCCGCGTCGACCTGGTCCGAGCTCGTCACGTCGGCGGCTTTCCACACGACCCCCTCCGCGTCGACGCCGGCGGCGGCGCGCGCGAGGTCGTCCTCGTTGAGATCGACGATCATAACCTTCGCCCCCTCCGTGACGAACGCTCGCGCCGTCGCCAGCCCGATGCTCCCAGCACCGCCGGTGATCAACGCGGCTTTTCCGGCCAGTCGCGCTATCGGCCGGCCCTGCCCCGTGGATGCGCGAGCTCGGACATCGCGTGATGCTCTCCGATCGCCACCGAGCAGTCAACCCCGACGCCTGCCGATCGGCAATCGTCGATCGGGCCGAGGAATTCCCTGAGGGAGAGAACCGGGTCAGTCCGGCTCGACGATGAGGAAGCGGTTCCCGTCGGTGTCGCGGAAGAAGAACTGCGGCGGCACAGGATCCCCAACGGTGACCTCGATCGAGACAATCCCCGACCTGCGCTTCCCTGTGCGCGCGATCTCCGCGTCCACGTCAACGCCTCTGGCGCGGAGGACTGCATGGTCAGCCTCGATGTCCTCCGTCGCGAACGCGCAATGGGTCTCGTCGCCGCCTGCGGACTCACCCTCGGTCGGCGGGACCAGCGCGATCGTGTTCGCCGCGCCCGGCGGCGTCACCTCGATCCAGCGGCTGTCCCCGTCATAGGGGAAGTCGGCGCGCTTCTCGAACCCGAGCTTGTCGAGGTAGAACTCGAGCGCTCGGTCCTGGTCAGCGACCGGGACGAACACGGTCCCAACCTGGCTGATACGTGTCGTGTGTGCGGTGTCGGTCATCCGTCGCTCCTTTCGCACGATTGCGGATCTCTCATGTTTAGACCTGCCATCGGCCCAAACTCATCGCAGCGAATCCCAACCACCACGTCGACGCCTCGCCTGAGCGGTCGGGGGGTCATGGCTGGCCGATGCGCTCCTGGTCTTGACCGGTCGTGGATGGGCTTGGGCCCCGCCGGGCGTCGGGCAGCGCCACAATCATCGAATGACGGCCGACGCCACCCCTAGGAAGCGCTACGCGCTCGCGCTGTTCCAGGGCCTGCCGCGGCATTACGACCGCATGGGCGCATTGCTCAGCTTGGGCCAGGATCCGCGCTGGCGCCGCGCGTTGGTGCGCGCGGTCGACCCTCAGCCCGGCGAGCGTGTGCTCGACGTCGCGACCGGCACCGGCATGGTGGCGGTGGCGCTGGCGCGTCGTTCGGCGTGCGAGGTCGTCGCGCTCGACCAGAGCGAGGCGATGCTGGCCGCGGCCCGCGCGCGCGTCCTGAGGGATTCTCGCCTCGCTCAGCAGATCAGCTTCGTACGTGGCGAGGCCGAGCGCCTCCCGTTCGCCGATGCCGAGTTCGACGGGCTCACGTTCACCTACTTGTTGCGCTATGTCGACGATCGGGCGACGACGATGCGTGAGCTCGCACGGGTGGTCAAGCCAGGCGGTCGGATCGGAATGGTCGAATTCGGGGTCCCGCGCATACGCCCGTTGCGCGGGCTGTGGCGCGTCCACACGCGCGTCGGGCTGCCGCTACTTGGTCGACTCGTCTCCCAGGCATGGCTCGAGGTCGGGCGATTCCTCGGGCCGAGCATCGAGGAACTACACGTGCTCGAGCCGGACCTGCCCAGCCTTTGGGAGGCAGCCGGGATCCGAGACGTGAACCTCCGACGGCCGAGCTTCGGCGCGGGCCTCGTGATGTCTGGCGTGCGAGATGTCGACCGAGCACCGTAGCCTCGATCGCCCCGCCTTCTACGCCCTCTCGAGCGGCGGCTGGCGCGATCTCGTCACTCTCCTTCATCCGCCGTACACGGCCTGGCACCTGAGCTACGTGGTGCTCGGCGCGGCCGCGGCGCCAACGCTTCACGGCGACCGCCTCGGCGCGACGCTCGGCGCGTTCTTCCTAGCGGTCGGGGTCAGCGCTCATGCGCTCGACGAGCTGAACGGACGCCCGCTGCGAACCACGCTGCGCCGGCGCACGCTGATCGGACTGGCCGCGGTGGGTCTCGCAGGCGCGGTCGCGATTGGCGTCGCCGGCGCGATCGCGGTTTCGCCGGTGCTCGTGCCGCTGGTGGTGCTTGGCGCGGTGCTCGTGCCCGCGTACAACCTCGAGCTAGCCCGTGGCCGATTACACACCGACGCCTGGTTCGCCATCGCTTGGGGTGGATTCCCGGCGTTCACCGGCTACTTCGCCCAAACGCTCACGATACGTCCCGCGGGCGTGCTCGTGGCGATCGGGTGCTGCCTGCTGAGCTTGGCCCAGCGCCGGCTGAGCACCCCCGTGCGCGAGCTCCGACGGCGCACAACAGCGGTCACTGGAGAGCAGCGGCTCACCGATGGGACCGCCCTGGAGCTGACCGAAGCACGCCTGGCCGCCCCGCTTGAAGGCGCGCTTTCCGCGCTCTGGATGGCCGTCGTCGTGCTCGCCGCCGGCCTCCTTGCGGTCAAGCTGTGAGACCCGACGTCGAATGCCTGGCGCACCCGTCCGACGCTCGCCATCTTGCATCGCGACGCCTCGGGCGTGGCGCCAAGCCCCGCGTCCTTCCGGCTGTCGAGTGTTTACGCTTGCTCGCATGGCGGACCTCAGCGGCACTCGCGCCGTCATCACCGGGGCGACGAGCGGGCTCGGACGGGCGATGGCCACGGCGCTCGTCGAGGCTGGCGCCCTCGTCGCGGTCACGAGCCGCGACCGCTCGCGGGCCGAAGCCGTGGCGGCGGAGCTCGGGGGCGGAGCCGTCGGGATCGAGCTCGACGTCCGCGACGCAGGCTCGGTGCAGTCCGGGGTGGACGAAGCGTACGAGCAGCTGGGCGCAGTGGATCTGCTGGTCAACAACGCCGGCATCGGCATGCGCACGGTGAACCCGCGATTCCTCACTCACGCGCAGCCCTTCTGGGAGGTTTCGCCGCGTGGCTTCCGCGACGTCATCGAGACGAAGATCGCCGGCTCGTTCCTCGTCGCCCGGGCAGTGAGCCCGCGAATGCTCGCGGCACGCGGCGGACGAATCGTCATGATCTCGATGAACCAGGAAACGATGGTCCGCGCGGGCTTCGTGCCTTATGGCCCGGCGGGCGCGGGAGTCGAGGCGATGGCGCGCGTCATGGTCGCGGACCTCGCCGGCACATCGGTCACCGTGAACATCCTGCTTCCCGGCGGCGCCACCGAGACGGGCATGGTCCCCGACGACGTCCCGGATGAGCTTCGCGCGAAGCTCTTGGACCCGGCGATCATGGGCCCCCCCATCGTCTGGCTAGCCTCACCCGAGGCCGACAGCGTCCACGGCGAGCGCATCGTTGCCACGGACTTCGACGACTGGCTCGCGCGGCGCTTAGGGGCGCATCGGACCGTTGGACGGCACTGGTGACGGTCGCGTGCGTCCTCGGCCCGAGGGCTCTCGCGGGGTTGTCAGCTTTGGCCGCTCGTCCACGGTCCGACGCCGCCCAGGCGCTCGGGCGTGATCCGCAGAACGTACCCCGGAGCGTCGAACCCAGGCGGCGGAAATACCACGTCCGGACCTATATAGACGTGGGCCAGCTCCTGCAGCAGCGCGGCGGCCCCGCCCTCCTCCACGCGCGCACGCCCGTGCACGACGAGATATTCACGCAGACCTCGCTCGTTGACGCCCGGCCCCTCGACCGACAACACGACCCGTTCATCGCGCTCGACGTTGCGCACCTTTTGGCGGCGCAGCATGTGCCCGCTGAGGATCTCCTCGCCGTCCACCCCGACCCAGACGCAGCTCAGCTGCGGACTGCCGTCCGCGTTCAAAGTCACCAGGTGCACAAGCGCGTCGGATTCGAGCAGCGCTCGGGCCTCCGCGGTCAGGATCGCCATCAGCACTCCTCCCGTCGGGTCAGATCAAACGAGGGTACCGGGCTCCAGCGCGGCTCCGCCTGCCCTCAGAGTGACGTATCACCAGTGAGCATGTGCCCACGTCGTTGCTCGAGCTCATCCGAACGCGTCCGCGTGCACCGTTGCCCATTGCTCGAACGTGCGCGGGGCTCGTCCGGTGAGCTCCTTGACGGTGGGGTGCACGTGTGAGTCGTCGTAGGTGCCATCGACAAAGAAGCTGAAGAACGCGTCGACATATTCGGCCGGCATGCTGGCGCTCATCGCGGCTCGCGCCTGCGCATCGGTCTGAGCCTCCAGTCGCAGCTCTCGGTCGAGCACGTCGGCGAGAATGCGGACGCGGTCGGCGGGCAGGATCGGCTCGGGACCGGTCAGCCGGTAGCTGGCGCCTTCGTGGCCCGGCCTGGTCAGCGCCAGGGCGGCTACGGCCGCGATGTCGAAGGGATCGATCGCCGCGATCGGGACATCAGCGAACGGCTCGCGTACGACGTCTCCGTCGCGCAGCTGTGTCACCCATTGCAGCGCGTTTGAGTAAAACCCGCTTGGCCGCAAGATCGTCCAGAGCACCCCCGACTCGCGTACCGCCGCTTCGGAGAGCACGTTGTAGTGCACCACCGCGTTGCTGACGTCACCACCGATGACCGCCCCGGAGGACAGCAGCACGACGCGCTGAACCCCGGCGTCGCGGATCGCCGAGAGCAGCGCGGGCATGTCCGCGTATCCGCTGAGCAGAAACACTCCGTGCACGCCCGCCAGCGCCGCCGTGAGGCTGTCGGGCCGATTGAGATCGCCCGCGACCGCTTGCACCCCGGCCGGCAACGCGGGCGGGTGGGTGCCGCGTGTGAGCGCACGCACGTTCTCGTCGTCGCTGAGCAGTGCGCGAATGAGCTCTGTGCCGACGTTGCCGCTGGCGCCCGTGACCAAGAGCATGCTCAACCTCCCTGCTACCTGGTCAAGATCCCCGGCCCGCCACGCATCTCAGGTGCGCAAGATCGGGCGGCGGGGGCGATCGGGACGTGGGCTCGTCATCAGCCGCTCTCCGATCTCGTGGAAGGGCTTCCGTCGATCCTCCGCAGGGCGTGGGTGGTCGTGGGGGCCTCCGCAGCGTCGACGTGGTGTGCGTAGGAGATCCCGCGCGCGAGCGCGGCCTTGAGCGTGCACGCGCGAGGCTTGATCTTCGAAGGCAGAACGACCAGCGCGAGGAGGAAGCCGAGAGCGAAGATCCCGGCCCCCCACCCGAACGCCGTGGTGTAGCCGTGGACCGCGGCGGCGGCCGCCAGTCCGGGAAGATCCGCGTGGCGCACGGCATAGCTGGCGGCGGCGCTGGCGGACAGCGTGCTCAGGAGCGCGAGACCGACGGAGCCGCCGATCTGTTGGCAGGTGTTGACCATCGCGGAGGCGACACCGGTTTCGTTCATATCGACGCCGAGGGTTGCCGTTCCGATCGCGGGGGCGAAGATGCACCCCAGTCCGAGGCCGACGACGAGAAGCCCGGGGAGGATGTGGCTTGCGTACGTGCCGTCGGGGGTCAGGCGGGTGAACAGGATCATCGCGATCGCGCCGAGTGCCATGCCGGTGACCATCAGCGGCTTGGCGCCCGTGCGAGGCAGCACCCGCGTCTGCACGGTCGTCGATGTGGCCACGAGGACGGCGGTCATCGGCAGGAACGCCAGGCCAGTGGTCAGCGGTGAGAAGCCGAGATTCTCCTGCATGTAGTACGTGAGGAAGAAGAACACGCCGAATATTCCCGCGGCGGCGAGAAGGATCGAGAGGTACGCCCCGCCGCGATTGCGATCGCGCACGATGTGCAGCGGCAGCAGCGGATGCTCGGCGCGGCGCTCGATCAGCACGAAGGTGATCAGCAGCACCGGGCTGGCAGCCAGCGCGACGATCGTGTCGGTCGCCGTCCATGATTGGGTCTCGGCGTTGGAGAACCCGTAGACGAGCGCGAACAGTCCGGCGGATGCGGCCAGCAGGCCCGGAAGGTCGATACCCGCCCGGTCGGGGTCGCTGTGGTTGACGAGCAGACGCAGCGCAAAGATCGCCGTGGGCACGGCGATCACCAGGTTGACGTACAGGCACCAGCGCCAGGACAGGATTTGGGTCAGCGCCCCGCCGAGCAGCAGCCCGACCGACGCGCCGCCACCGGCGATCGCCCCAAAGATCCCGAACGCCTTCGCTCGCGCTGAGCTGCCGGCGAAGGTGACGGTCAGCAGCCCGAGCGCCGACGGCGCGAGCAAAGCGCCGAACATTCCCTGCAGCGCGCGGGCGGCTACGAGCATGCCGAAGGATTGCGCCAGCCCGCCGATCGCCGAGACGATGGCAAAGCCGCAGAGTCCCGCGATGAACGTCCACTTGCGCCCGAACAGGTCCCCGAGCTTGCCGCCCAGCAGGAGCAAGCTGCCGAACGCCAGCGCGTAGGCGGTGACGATCCACTCCCGGTCGCTGCTGGAGAAATGCAGCGCCCGCTGCGCCGAAGGCAGCGCGATGTTCACGATCGTGGCGTCGAGCACCACCATGAGCTGCGCGACGCTGAGCAGCGCGAGCACTGCCCACCGGTTGGGTTCGGCGTTGTCCGTCATATCAGGCCTCGTCTCTCCGCCTCCTCGTCGGGGTCGGGCGCTCCAGATGCTCGAGGACGGTGTGGCCAGTGAATCATGGTCTGCGACGAGCCGGGCGAGCCGGAAGCCTGGCGGCCCGGACTCCGGCTGCTGCTCGCGCCCTCAACATCTGCTGGCGCCGTATCCGGCTTGTGGTGGTTTGACGCGTTGGAACGTCCCTACGGATCGGGTCCGCACGCTGTTCACTGAGTGTGATCGTGTCTATGTTCCGTTCTCGCCGAACCATGCCCTTTCGGTAGACGGCTGCGTGAAGGCACGCTCAAGAGCGAAGGGACCCCAGTGGAGATTCGCACGCGGTCCAGCATCAGCGCCGACGGTTACGTCACCACCCCGAGCGGTTGGCCATCGCTGTGGCCGACCCGCGGCCGTTCGCCCGCGCCAGCCCCAAGAACCGCGACGATCGGCGCGCCGACCTCGACAGGCAGGATATGGGCATGCACCCCGGCGTGCCACTGCGCCGGACTGCCGGACGCCGGCGCCGTGAGAATCAGGAATGTCGCCTCCTGCCTCGAGTCGTGACGTATTGTGAGCTTGATGGAGGATCCGCTGCGCAACGTCGGCTTCGTCCGAATGCGTGGTCCGTTCTTCGCCCGCGAGGATGCTTGGAACGCGGCGCGGGCGGTCCTCGAGCAGGCCAGCGTCGGGCCCAGGCTTGCGGTCATCGGCGACTTCGTGATCCCGCCCCTGAATGGGCCCCCGAGCCGCGAGTTTCAGACCCTGCATCTCGACTTCGGTCTACCGCTGGTCCCCGTGGTGCCGGCCGAGGTGGCGCGGTTCACCGCCCTCTACGCCACGGCCGACACTGCGCCGAGCGACGCGGTCACGCGCCTCGTACCGATCCGTGCGCTCGTGGCTCGCCGCAGATGGGCGGACCGCGACGAGCTGCTTCGCCGGTTCGCCAGCTACGGGTGCAGCCACGGCGCCTGGGACAATTCGGCCGGCTACGTTGAGGGCAGCTTCGCGCGGATCATCGAGGCTGCGCTCGGAGAGCCCCCCGTTCTGCCGAGCGTGAAGACACACCCAGAGTTCCTCTGCGGTACCGAATTCACGAGCCTTGCCGCGGAGGCCGAATTCTTCGCGCACCGGGACCTGCATCTGGACTCCGTTCAGATCGAGGTCTGCCTACGTCCCGGCGAACTGCTCATCTTTGACAACCTCGCGCTCGCGCATGGGCGCCGTGGAACTCGTCGACCCGGCGAACTGAATCAGCGCGTCTTCGGGCACCCGGCGCTCCCGGTTGAAGACCAGCTGCAGCTTCGCGATCAGGTTCTCGAAGCCTTCCCGCCCTCGCTCCGAGGGCGAAAGGCAACGCCCGAGCCAGCTACGGGACGCACTCTACGGCCCGGCGCTGGCGCTGCTCGACAGGTCGTTGCGGACAAAGCCGTGCCGTAGGTGATGTTCGCAGGCGAGGAGAAGGGCAGTCGTCCGTTGAGGGTCGCGTCCTGCTGTGCCGGCGGCGATCCTTGCCTGTGGGTGGCGCGCCGGCGTGGACGCGCTGTCGCGGTCTTCAGAATCGCGTTCGAGCGCTGGGTCAACGAGACCGTGAGCAAGACTGCCCGCCACTCATCAGAGAGTCGCAGGACGCGCTGAACGCCGTACCCGCGGGCCAATGATCACCGGCCGGGCGCGAGGTCGTCCCGGCTGCCGGTCGGGCAACTGACGTACACAAGCCGTTAGCCAACGACAAGACGCGAATCGAGGTAGCCATGAACAACAAGCCGAAGAACCTCAGCACGGCTGGAGCTGACGTCACCGGCGCAACGGCGGCCCCTGCCCTGGTCGACCGGGCGACATTTCAAGCCGAGCTCGACGCCCTGCGAGTCCGGGAGAAGGCGCACACCCACGAAGGTGACGCAATCGCCGCGGCACGCCGCCGCCTGCCGATGGTCGAGGTGGACTCGACGCTCCCGCTGATCGGTCCGCACGGTCCGGTCACGCTGTTGGACGTATTCGAGGGGCGTCGACAACTGATCGCCTACTACTTCATGTGGCACGCCGGGCGACCCGCGGCCGAGCAGTGCGAGGGTTGCACGTTCTACACGACGCAGGTCCGCGAGCTCTCCCACCTGCACTCGCGCGACGTCACCTACGCCACCCTCTGCCAGGGACCGTACGACGAGAGCCTGCGCTACCGAGACTTCATGGGTTGGGAGATCCCCTGGTACTCACCCCAGAACTCGCTCGATACGCTGCTGAGCGGCCGCCGGATCGGGAGGATGCACCTGGTCAGCTATCTGCGCCAGGGCGACCGGGTGTTCGAGACCTACTGGACCACCATCCGCGGCGTAGAGACAATGGACTACAGCTACGCGCTCATGGACCTCACCGTGTACGGACGCCAAGAGACATGGGAGGACTCGCCCCCCGGCTGGCCGCAGAGGTGGGGGAAGGGCACCGGTGAGCATCCGTACCGTACAAACGGACGTCCCACCTCCCAGTGGTCGCGCTTGGAAGCCGGCCGCTCCGACGACCTCGGAAACGCCGCCGCATGACGACGGCCGGCACGACCGCGGTCAACATCGACACCTCCAACAAACTGTCCGCCGCGCTGCCCGTGTTCCCTGGGAGAAGACTCGGAGAATCTGACCTCCTCACCAATGCGGTCGGCCGCCTCGAAGCAGTAGTCATCAGGGACCTTCCCACCGAGGCACGGCCCGCGCGCTTCTCGGCCTTCTGAATTGTTTGGCACTACAATCTTGACCGTGATGACACTATAACAATGACCGGAGATGCCGGACACGCGAGGCAGGGAACGCCGTTCCCGTTCGAGGGGCCGGTACCGCCCTCGTTGCTGATCGACCGCGATCGGGAGCTCGAGCTGCTCGCCCGCCGGGCCGCGGATCGGGTGAACGTGCGGATGGTCGCACCCCGCCGCTACGGCAAGACGAGCGTCCTGCTCGCCCACGAGAGCGTTCTGCGGCGCACTGGGTGGCGAACCGCGCATGTCGACTTCTCGCGTGTCACCGACCTCACCGACGCCGCCCGCCGGCTGGCGGCCGGCTACGGGGGCCTCGATGTCTCCTGGGTGCGTTCGCACCTGCAGGGGCTGCTCGCCCGGCTCGGGGTCTCGCTCTCGTCGTCCGGGCCCGGGCTCACGCTCGCACCCCGGCCGCAGTCGCCCGACGGCGCGGCGGCCGAGACGGTGCTGCACCGGATGCTCGACCTGCCGTTGACGCTGTGGCGAGAGGACGCGACGCCGACGCTCGTGGTGTTCGACGAGTTCCAGGACCTGCTCGTCGCCCGCCAGGACCTCGACGGGCTGCTGCGCTCAAAGATCCAGTATCACGGCGACGCCGCCGCCTACGTCTACGCCGGATCTGAGCCGTCGCTGATGCGCGAGCTGTTCGAGACCCGCGAGCGGCCGTTCTTCGCCCAGGCCGACCCGATCGCGCTCGACCCGCTGCCGCTCGCCGACGCACTCGAGGAGCTCGAAGCGCGCTTCCGCGCCGAGAGCCTTGACCCGGGCGAGGCACTCGCCGAGCTCGTCGCGTTCGCCGGCGGGCACCCGCAGCGGACGATGCTCTTCGCCTACCTGCTGGCCGACCGGCTCGCTGACGGCGCGGCCGGGGACGCGCGAGCGGCCGGCGAGGTGGTCGACGCAGCGCTAAAGCGGACCGCTCCTACCCACCAGGCGCTCTGGCAACAGCTCCCGCGCACCGAGCGCGTCGTCCTCGGTGCCGTCGCAGACGGGATCGCACCGAGCAATGAGGCGCTCGCCGCAGAGCACCAGCTCGCGCGTAGTACCCTCAACGACGCCGCCGACCGGCTCACCAACCAAGGGCATCTCGTACGCGCGCCGCGCGGCGGCGCGCTCGTCGACCCGCTGCTCGCCGAGTGGCTCCGGCGCCGCTGAGCGGTAGGCCACACGCCCGCCACCAGTGAGGCGCGGCCCGGCGCCATTGCCGGACGGCCGCGCGTCTCGCAGACCGGATACACAAGAACAGGGTTCGCCCGACTCGAGAGCCGGCATCCCGCTTTGGGTGAGCACGCTCGAGATCTTCCTGGCGGCGCACGAAGACGAGGGCGCGATGCGCAACCGGGTCGCACACGTGCCGTAGGCACGCCGTCACCTCGGCGGAGCGCTGGTCTGCCTTGCCTTACCTATGCAGGCGCTTCAGCCTGATGGTGGGCCCGTCAGCAGTGACGAACCCGGCCTTGACCGCGAGGCCGACGGTTGAAGTTGACCCCGGCTGGCCGGTTAGGGCGCTTCGGTGATCCGATAGCCGACTCCGGAGGTGGTGTGGATGATGCCGGGCTGACCGAGCTTGCCTCTGAGTCGGGCGATGGTGACCTTGACGACGTTGGTGAACGGGTCAGCGTTCTCGTCCCAGGCCTGCTCGAGGAGTCGCTCGGTACTGAGCGCACCTGGGCTGGCTTTGAGAAGGGCTTGGAGCACGGCACGCTCTTTCCTGGAGAGCTCGATCGTCCGTCCGTCGCGGGTGACGGTCCCGGTGCGTGGGTCGAGCTCGATTCCGCCCGCTTGAAGGGTGGGAGGGCCGGCCGCCGGTTTGCGGCGGGCGAGCGCGTGGACGCGCAGCACGAGCTCGGGGAAGTGAAAGGGCTTGGGCAGGTAGTCGTCGGCGCCGAGCGCCAGCCCTTTGACGCGGTCGGCGGGGGCGCCAGCGGCCGTGAGCATCAGGACCATCGGGGGATCTTCGCTGCGAGTGATGATCTGGCAGAGCATGTCGCCGTGGATGCCGGGGAGGTCGCGGTCGAGAAGCACGACGTCGTACGGGTTGAGGTTGACCTTGGCGATCGCTTCGTGGCCGTCGTAGGCGACGTCGACGGCGATCCCCTGGTCGCGGAGTCCTTCGGCGATCCGGTTGGCGTGGCGGGGGATGTCCTCGACGACTAGGCTAGAACCCTCATCCTGTGGCCTCCGCGAGCTCCGGGATGGCGACGGCTGGAAGCGTGATCTGCACACGCACCCCGCCTTCGGCGCGGGCGTGGAGATCGAGCTGGCCGTCGTGTGCGGCGGCGATCGCAGCGACGATCGAGAGCCCGAGTCCGTGCCCGTCTTGTGACCCGTCCGGTCCCGGCTGAGCCGTTTGAACGGTTGGGCGAGCTGCGCGACCGAATCCTGGTCGAGCACTGGTCCGCTGCTGTCGATGACTACTCGCGCCTGTCGTCCGTCGAGTGCTGAGATCGCGATCTCGACCGTGCCGCCGGGCTGGTTGTGGCGCACGGCGTTCTCGATCACGTTCTCGAGCATCCGGCGGAGCAGCGTGGGGCTGCCGATGACCTCGAGAGCGCCTAGATGCGTCTCGATGGTGAGCCGCTTGCCGACGATCTGGTCGGCGCGATCGGTGAACGCAGAGGTGATGAGCGGCTCGAGCGCGACTCGGTCTTTGTCGCCGAGTTGGCCGTCTTGGGCGCGGGCCAGGGTGAGGAAGCTCTCCAGCAACTCGTCGGCGTGGTCGAGGTCCACCCGCAGCTCGGCGTCCAGCTCACGGGCCTGGGCAGTACGCCTCCGGGCTTGGCGATCGCGAAGTCGAGGGTAGTGCGCATCATCGCCAAGGGAGTGCGCAGCTCATGGGAGGCGTTCGCAACGAACGTTGTTGCGCGTCAAAGGCGGCCTCCAACCGTGCCAGCAGTCGGTCGATCGTGTCGGCAAGGAGGCGCAGCTCATCCCGCGGGCCGGACAGCGCGAGGCGCTCGTGCAGATTCGTATCCGAGATCCGCTCGGCGGTCGCGGTGATCGTCCGCAACGGCGCCAGCACGCCCCCGGCCACTACCCACCCAGGCACGCCTGACACGAGCGCCATGATCCCGAGGGCGATCCCCGACCCGACCAGAGGCGGTGCAGGTACGCGGCGCGTACCCTGCTGAGCGCTACGTCCAGCGCCGCGAGGCTCGAATTCGCCGGACTCCCGCCGGGCCCGCCTGCCTTCGGCGGGTAAGAGAACGCGAATTTGATGAAGAACTCGTACGTGATCGCGAGCAGCGCCGCGCCGCAGATCAGAAACAGGACGCTGTAGAGCAGCGTCAGCCGCCAGCGGAGCGTAGGGCGGGGAAAGAGTGCTCGCAAGATGGGCTGGTCAGGCGTTCGGCTGAGCTTCACGGCACTGACGATGCCGTGGGGCGGGTTACAGCGAGATAACACGGTAACTGGGCTGTGACCCGCCGTGGCGCACGCTCTCAGCCGTTCTTCCTCGGACTCAGCGTGGCTCTCGCCGCTCTCGATTGAAAGGAACCCAGCCTTCATGCGTTCCCGGACACTCATCCCCACAACCGTTGTCGCGGTTGCCGCCGCATCGTTGCTCACCGCCGGCTGCGGCGGTGGCTCCTCCACCGCTGCCGCCACGACGCCGCAGAACGGACTGGTTGCCTACTCCCACTGCATGCGCTCCCACGGGGTGCCGAACTTCCCAGACCCCACCAGCAGCGAAGGGATCCCGAAGGACGAGATCCCGATCGGCAGCCCCCAGCTCGTCACGGCTTCGAACGATTGCGAGCACCTGATGCCCGTCAGCGGCCTGGCGCCGCAGACCACGGCCCAGCAGACGCGCACCCGCGTCGCGGAGGGGATCTCCTTCGCTCGCTGCATACGCACCCCTGGGTTCCCGACCTTTCCCGACCCGACCACCGGCGGCCAGATAACCCACGAGATGCGGTCGGCCCAGCCCAGTTGAGAGTACGGTTGTGCCGTGGGATCGCGCCTGTTGCACGAGCGATGGCCAGACACAGTTTGAAGCGGTTCCCGATGTCGACCGCGCTGGCGGCAGCATTGCTCACAGTGGTGGTCGGCAGCGCCCTGGCCTCTGGCTCGAGCGAGGTGGTTCTCGGCTCGACCGTGTACGCGGGCTCTATCGGTGTCGGCTGGGGTAATCAGCACCCGTCAGAGATCTTCAACGGTGGCGATCCCAGCGGTCTTGTCACCCACATTCACTGGAGCAGCTGGGGCGGGCGTACGGCCAGCGGCCATGGGTTGAACGCGATCTTCAAACCGACGGGCGGCTACTACAGCGAGCTCGTGACGATCCAACTTCACGCCTACCACAAGGGCCGCTGCACCGCCCACGGACCGATGGCGTACCAACGGCTCTCGGTTCGCGAGCCCTCCCGACCCGGCGGCCGGGTCGGACCGTGGGAGTCCTGGAGCGGATCAACGACGCTCTGCCGTTTCGGGTTCTGAATGGTCGATCGATGCGACCAGCTCGCTGATTTGGTCGCAGACTTCGCTCAGGCGAGCGCGATCAGGCGGGCTGGATAACGCAGAGACGTCCCGACCCGATAATTCGGTTGTGACCTCCGCGATCGGGGAATCCAGGCTCCTGCTTCTGGGGACGAAGCTTGAGCCTCCTTTGCCTCGCGAGCTTGTTCCGCGGGATGGGCTAGTTCAGGCGTTGGGGGCTGGTCTTGTGCGACCGCTGACGGTGATCCGAGGTCCGGCTGGCAGCGGCAAGTCGCTGCTGATGGCGCAGTGGCGCTTGGCGGCCCTGAGCGACCGCAAGGTGGCGTGGCTTTCGTTGGACGAGGGTGACAACGAGCCCATCAGGTTCTGGAGCTACGTGATCGCGGCGGTGCGTTCGGTGCTTCCCGAGTTTGGCGAGGGGCCGCTGTCGTTGCTGCGGGCTCCGGGTGTCGACCTGATGGACGAGGCTGTCCCGGCCTTGATCAACGAGCTTCTCGAGACGCCCAGCGAGACGGTGCTTCTGCTCGATGACTACCACGTGATCCAGCACGAGGCGATCCATGCGGGCATGGGGTTCCTTTTGGAGCACGTGCCGGGCAATCATCGCTTTGTGATCGCCTCGCGATCCGAGCCGCCGCTGCCGCTCGCGAGGTTGCGCGCGCGTGGATATCTCAGCGAGATCGATCCCGAGCAGCTGGGCTTCTCCGAGCCCGAGGCGGCGTACCTGCTGAACGAAGTTCACCGGCTCGGTCTGGCGGTCGAGACAGTGAGCCGCGTTCATCAGCGGACCGAGGGCTGGGCCGCGGGGCTGTATCTGGCGGCGCTGTCGCTGCGCGACCGTCGCGATGTGGATGAGTTGATCGCCGGATTCTCGGGAGGCGATCGCCGGATCGTGGACTACCTGGCCGGGGAGGTGCTCGACCAGCAACCGGATGTGGTGTTGAGGTTTCTCCTGCGCACCAGCGTGCTCGAGCGATTCTGCGCACCGCTCTGTGACTCGGTCACCGGCACCGGCGGCGCGCGGGAGATGCTTGACCGAGTCGAGCGCTCAAATTACTTCCTGATCCCGCTCGACCCGCGGGGCGAGTGGTATCGCTACCACCATCTATTCGCCGAATTGCTCCGCCACGAGCTCGAGCGGAGGGAGCCCGGATCGTCCGTTGAGCTTCGCCGCCGTGCTGGTCGGTGGCTCGCGGATGCCGGCATGATCTCCGAAGCCGTCCCCCACATGGTCGCAGCCGGGGACCTCGACCAGGCTGCCGATTTGATCGCAGCGCACGGGGCGGCGTTCGCGACCGGCGAGCGAGGCGTCGGGCGGGCGCTCACGGTCGCTGAATGGTTCGACGCGCTTCCGGCCGAATACGTCGTCGCGGACGCTCGCTTGTGCGTTGGCAGGGCTGGCGTGGCATTGGCGCTCGGTCGCCAGGATGAGATCCTTCCGTGGCTGGATCGCGCCGAACAGGCTCCGAACCACAGGCTCGATCGGGACCCGACGTTCGCGTCGCGGGCGACGGTGCGGCGGGCCGCCGCCTGGCAGTTGCTCGGCGACGTGCGCCTCAGCAGAGAGTTAGCGCAACAGCTCATGCCGCTCGACGGCAGCTCGCGCGACCACGCGCTTGCTGGAAGCCTGCTCGGAGCGACCGCCCGGTGGCTAGGCGACGACGTCGCGGCCGTCGATTTCCTCACTCGGGCCGGGGAGCTTGGCCGCGAGCGCGATCCGGTCACTGCCGTGGTTGCGTACGGACACCTGGCGCTGATCGCCGCTGACCACAACGATTGGCAGACATGCGACGTCGACGTCAAGACGGCGTTCGACCTGATCGCTGAGTCGGAGCTCGAGGAGTACTGGATGGGGTCACTCGCGCACCTGGCAAAGGGGAGGCTGCTGAGCAAGCAGCGGAAGACGAGCGAGGCAGAGGCAGAGCTCACGCGGGCGGTCATCCTCGCGCGACGCGGGGGTGGGGCGCTCGCGTTGGCATACGTGCTCATCACCGTCGCCGAGGCGCGCCGCGAGCGCGGCGAGCGCCGCAGCGCGATTGAGCTGGTGCGAGAGGCGCGAGAGCAGAGCGCCCACGCTCCCGACCCCGGGACCCTCGTGCCCCGCCTGCTCGACAAGGCCGAGCGCAGCCTTCGGCTCGTCTCCCAGCCACAGGGCTCGCGCCTGGTCATCGTCGAGGAGCTGACCGCCCGCGAGGCCGCGGTCCTCAGCCTCCTGCCAACGGGTCTCTCGACGCGGGAAATCGGCCATGAGCTCGGCGTCTCGCGCAACACCGTCAAGACGCACAGCAAGAACCTCTACCGCAAGCTCGGCGCGACCGGCAGACGCGAAGCGGTCGCGCGCGGGCGCGAACTCGGCCTGCTCTGAACTCAGCGCGAGAAGCGGCTCACCCGGGGTGAGTCAGATCGGGGTGAAGACAGCTCACCCCGCGTGGTCCGATCCTCGGCTCATGAGTCATCCGTATCTACAGATGCTGCTCGCCCGGGCTCGCACAGACGATCTCTACCGAGACGCTGCGGTCGCGCGAAGGGCCGCGGACGCCCGACGAGCCACGAAGCCGCGGCGGTCCGCGAGGACGCGGGGTCATCCGCGCTCCGGTCTGTCGAGCGAGCTGGCTACCCCCGCACAGGCGGTGACCCTCCGGCGCTACTCAGGCGAGGATCACGGTCCGCTTGCCCGCCTCGCGGCGCTCGATAGCTCCAAGCCTCCACCACAGCCCGTGGTAGTCGCTGAGGTCGGCCGTGAGCTTCGCGCGGCCTTGTCGCTGAACGATGGCTCGCTCGTCGCCGATCCTTTCCATCTGACCGGGGACGTAGCGGATTTGTTGCGTGCGTACGCGCGGCAGCTCGATGTGCAGCCGGGGACGCGCGTCAGCGCTGACTCGTCGAGCAGTTCGCCCGACATGTTGTGCGCTGAAGGTGGGCTGCCGTGACGTCCGTCCAATTAACCCGCTCCTGAGGAGGAGTCATGAAACGAAAGCCGCTGATCCTGATCTCGCTGCTGCTGGCGGCGTTTGTCATCAATCTCGACACGACGATCGTCAACATCGCGTTGCCGTCGCTCGTGCGCGAGCTGCACGCGTCGAACTCGCAGCTGCAGTGGGTCGTCGACGCTTTCAACTTGCTGTTCGCCGGCTCGGTGCTGGCCGCGGGCAGCCTCTCTGACCGGTTCGGGCGCAAGGGGATGCTGCTCGCCGGCCTCACGGTCTTCGGTCTCGCGAGCCTGGCCGGCGGGCTGATGGACAGTGCCGGCGCGCTGATCGTGACGCGCTCCGTGATGGGCGTCGGTGCCGCGATGGTGTTCCCCTCGACGCTGTCGCTGATCACCAACGTGTTCACCGAGCGGGGCGAGCGCGCCCGGGCGATCGGCTTGTGGGGCGCGATCACGGGCGTTGCGATCGCGCTCGGGCCGATCGTCGGCGGCTGGCTGCTCGAGCTCTCCGACTGGCGCAGCATCTTCTTCGCGATGGTGCCGATCGCCGCCGCCGCCGGTGTCCTGGCCGGCCGCTACGTCCCGACCTCGCGCGACCCGCGAGCGGCCCGGACCGACCGCGCAGGATTCGCGCTGTCAACCGCGACAATCGGGCTGCTCGTCTACACGATCATCGAGGCCCCGAACCACGGTTGGGGTAGCGCCCGGTCGCTCGGCAGCTTCGCGCTGACCGCAGTGCTGGCGGCGGCGTTCGTGGCCTGGGAGCGTCGCACCGAGCAGCCGATGCTCGACGTGAGCCTGTTCCGCAACCCGCGGTTCACCGCCGCGAGCGCCTCCGTCGCAATCTCGTTCTTCGCTCTGTCCGGCTTCATCTTCCTGGCCACCCAGATGTTCCAGTTCCTCAGGGGCTACGGCCCGCTGTCGACCGGCGTGCGCCTGCTGCCAGTCGCCTCATTCGTCGCGATCTCTTCGATCCTCGGCACCAAGCTGGCCGTCCGGTTCGGTACGAAGTTGATCGTTACCTCCGGGCTGTTCTCGATGGCCGCGTTCTACCTATGGGTTTCGACTTCATCAGTCACGACCGGCTACGGGACGATCGCCGCCCAGATGATCGTGCTCGGGACAGGGATGGGCCTCACCAGCGCGCCCGCGACCGAGGCGATCATAGGCGTCGTCCCGAAAGCGAAGGCCGGCGTCGGGTCGGCGGTCAACGACGCCACGCGCCTTTTGGGCGGCACCCTCGGCGTCGCCGTGATCGGCAGCGTGTACGCGTCGCTGTACGCCAGCCGGCTCGCTGGCGCGCTCCCCGGGGGGTTGCCTGCCAGTGCCGTGCGGACCGCGCACGCATCCGTCGGTGCCGCGCTCACAGTCGCAGGCAAGCTGACCCACGCCGGCCATCCGCTGCTCGCCTCAGCCATCCACAACGCCGCTAACTCGGCCTTCTTCCAGGGCTTCCACGCGGCCAACTACGTCGCCGCGGGCATCGCCGCCGCAGGCGCTGTGATGGCGCTAGCGTTGCTGCCCGCCCAACCGACCGTCAGCGACGGTGACACCGCCGATGTGCGAGCACTCGGCTCGCCCGCCACAGCCGCAGCGCAGAGCTGACCCCACCCTCCAGCCACAGGAGACAGAACACCATGAGCAACCAGCAACGCACAAGGCACGTGACCGCCCCCGGCTTCGGGGTCGGCCGGGCGACCGGATTTGAGCTCGCCAGCCCCGACCAGCGGATCGCCGGCAACATCGAGCCCGCGCTCGCGCGCAACCGCGCCTTCGCCGCAGCCGGCGGCCATAGAGACGCCGTCGTCTTCCCCAACCTGCGCCTGTTCGTGATCACCTGCCTCGATCCGCGTGTCGACCCCGCGCACGTCCTCGGCCTCGAGCTCAGCGACGCGATGGTCGTCCGCAACGTCGGCGGGCGGGTCACCCCCGAAGTGATCAACGACGTCGCCTTCATCGCCCAACTCGCCGAGAACGTCCTGCCCGACGGCCCGCTGTTCGAGGTCGCCGTGATCCACCACACCCAGTGCGGAACCGGCGCGCTCGCCGACGACACGTTCCGCCGGCGCTACGCGCAGCGAATCGGCGCCGACGAGTCGACCCTGCGCGAGCACGCCGTCCTCGACCCCGCGGCGACCGTCACTCGCGACGTCGAGCGCCTCCGCTCCGCACCCGCTATCTCCCCGCGCGTCACCGTCTCCGGGCACGTCTACGACGTGGCCACCGGTCTGGTCCGGACCGTCCTTCCCGCCGGCCGGCGAGGAGATCGAAGCCTTGCACACTCCCAACCGCCCCAAGGAGCCCGAACACCATGACGCCCACCATCGCCCCTGCTGGGGCCAGCCAAGACATAGCGTGATCCACGAGCTGGATCACCGCAGGAACGACGGCTTTGACGTGAGGGTGCTGTCGAACTCGGGCACGAATCAGGTCTCGATTGCCGTCGCGGACGGTCGCGCCGGCGAGTGCTTTGCGTTCGAGATCGCTCCCGCCGACGCAGTCGACGCGTTCCACCACCCGTACGCCTATGCGCCTCGACGGAAGCCGGTGGCGCCCCAGCCAGCTGAGGAAGATCCTCAGGAGCCGGCGGCGGACACCGACGACGGATCTCCGCTCCGCCGGATGATCGGCCGCGTCAGGGCAGTCTGGTCCGAGATGGATTACGCGCAGCGCCGGCTGCTGGAGATCCGGACCGGCGTGCCTATGGTCCCGGCGCGTAGCGTGGCTGAGGAGCAGGAGATGGACCCCGCCATAACGACAACAATTGCGTGCTGATGATCGCGACGGTTGGGGCCGCTCCTCGCGCCTCGCTGCGGATTGGTGTCCGGTGCCGTCTCGTGCACGTCGTTGCTATTCGTGTTTGAGCGAGATCGCTAGGTCGGGCTTCACGATCGACGCGACGTACCTGGGGCAGACCATGGCTCCGTGGGTGCGGAAGTTGACGGTTTCGCCATCGGTCACGTCGAACGAGTGGTCTTGGCTTGAGTAGGGTCAACTTGAGTGTTGCTGACACTGTTGCTCTCTTTCCTCGGAGGGGGTCATTGGTGAGACGCTCATGTCAGTGGCCGTTCAGTGTTCGGACTGCAATGTGTTGCCTGTCGATGGTTCGGTGCCTGTGATTAGGCGTTTGCGACGGCTACCGAGGGGCGCATCGCCGCCGCGGCCTTCCTGAGGAGGAGCTCTTCGCGACTAATCGGCGTGGTGAGCAAAGGTTTCGAGCGTCCCTCGCTCGCGCTCGCCGACGACCGAGTACGACGCGAGGGCGGCGGGCACGATCGCGATTCAGGGCTAGTGCTTTGCCGGGCGGGGCTTCATTGGATCGCCAGTGCCGCGCGAATACGCGCGGCCATTGCCGCGAGCCTGTCGTGCTCAGCAGGACGAGCACGACGAAAATCGAGGTCATGTATGTCGTCGATTGGGACGAGGTGGATGTGCGCATGCGGAACCTCTAACCCCACAACTGCGACCCCAACGCGTGCCGCTTGAGTCACCTCTTGAATGGCCTTTGCCACGGGCTTTGCGAAGCACATTAGGCCGGAAAGCAAAGGGTCTGGGAGGTCGAAGAGATCTGAAATCTCGGTTTTCGGAATGACAAGGCTGTGGCCGTCCCGAATCGGACGGACGTCAAGGAACGCCAAGAACTGCGAATCTTCACGCAAAATGTGGGCAGGGATCTCCCGAGCGACAATTCGACTGAAGACGGACGGCATGCTAGGAACGGTAGCCGGTGTGCTGGGGAGACGGCAGAAACGCGAACCGGCGCATATCGCGAAGAGGATGCTGCTCCAAAGGAAGCAAGAGCGGCAGGCAGTCGGCGGTGCTTCGCAGGAAGTCGCGCTCTTTCCCCTAGGAAGTCGCGGGTATGTCGGCTGGCGCGGGCGTGGGTTGAGCTCAGCAGCGCTTCGCAGCCACGGATACGGACCCCGCTACTCCTGAAACCGCCCGCCGATCCGCTCGGCCACCACCTCCGGTGCGAGATCGACGGCACCCTCCCAATGGAGGCGTTCGAGGAACGTCGAATCCGAGCGGTAGAACGCTTTCAGGTTCGAGCGGCAGGCCAGCCGGAGGTTCAGTGGATACCCGTCCGTGGCAACCGGCGCGCCGTACAGCGCAAGGTTGAAGCTCTCGAACCCCATCTCGGCGTACGCGTTCAGTGCCAACGTCAGCCCGTGACCTAACTCCGCGGTCAGATCCTCGTCGAGCTCCGCCGGTGATGAGATGCCCTTCATGAATGCCCGTAGCTCCGCCGGCGCGATCGGCGCAAAGCTGACCACCCACTCGACCCGGCCGGTATCGCCAAGGTAGCGCTCCCCGGTCTGGCGTTCCGCCTTAAGGTAGGACTCGAACCTCTCGGCCGGTACGTCGGCGAGCATTTTCTGCAGCGTCGTGGGCTGCGAATCGACGATTCCCTGCAGGTGGGGGTGGAACAGCGAGCTGCCCGAGGGCAGCATGTGGTTGGCGTTGATCGATGCCCACCGCGACTCTGAATCGGCCGCCATCACAGCCCTCGCGTAGGCGACCTGGGTGAAGAGGTTGTCGATGACAAGCCGCTCCGTCATGTCCTCGAGCGGGAGGTGGTGGAGCCGTGGCGAGTAGACGGAGACGCAGCTGTGCGACGAGTAGGAGTGGAGGTTGGGAAATAAGACCGCCTCGCCGCGAGCGATGCGGCCCTCCGGGTGGATCGTCGGTGGGAGCTTCGGGGTGAGCGAGTTGATCCGCTCGGGACAGAACGGACACCGCGGCTGGTTCTCGCGCGCGAAGGCGGCAAGGTCGAACTCGTTGGCGGGCATCAGGCCGCGCTCTGGCAGGATCCGCGAGCTGTGGCCGGTGAGCGGGTCGATTCGCACATCGATCGCCGTGCGAATCACCCTGTCCGTGCCGGGCTCAAGCATCTCGGCGGTGAGAAGGTGACGTCTCAATTCCATGGTCCACCGTGATTCGAAAGTCGTCCCACCTTCCCAGGGACCGGAGTCTACGTTGTGAAGAGCGCATTCCGCCATCACGCTTGCGAGCGCAGCTGGCTCCCAGACCGTCCGACTCGTCCCTCAGCGCACCCTCGGAGTGGCGAGGTCCCGGGACAAGAGCACGTGGTGCGCTTGAGAGTTCGGGTTGAGCCGGAGGGCGGCGGCCCGCCGCCGTCCTCTGGGCCTAAGAACCGATTCGGAGTCCGGCGCTCGCCGGCATGACGGGTGCTCTGCGCTCGTGGACGGTGTCGATGATCTCTCGGTTATCGATGCCGCGCAAGTAGACCGAGGTCACGCCGAGATCGCTCTCCACAGCATCACGAGGAACCGCGCGGAGTCGCACCCCCTCCGGACCAACCCCGGCAGTCCGCATCACCGCGATGATCTCCTCGACACTCGGCGGATCCGGCGGATACCCCTCAGCGGACGGTACGCCGCTTCGCGAAGGCGGGGAGCGAGCTGACCATCCCCTTCCGATCCGTCAACTGCATGTCCGCATTCGGTCGGATTCGCATGCTCGAGCAATGCCATCGCATCGCGGGCTCGGTCATGAGGGTCTCTCCTTCGCGTTATTCGTCGGATTCGTCATCTGCTTGCCCAGGCGGCGCCGCGCCCGGCGCAGGCGGCCGGCTAGCGCTCCGCGCGAGCATCCGAGCACCGCCGCCGCCCGACTCGGGTCGAGGCCCTCCCAGGCGGCGAGGCGGAGCACTTCCTGATCACGTTCGCCGAGGCGGGCGAGCGCCGCGAGCACATCGCGCGGCTCTCCTGACGGCTCGATCGGCGCGTCGCCGGACCGTCGGCATCAACGGACAGGCGCGCGGCGAGGCGAGCGCGACGGCGCTCCGAGCGCCGCTCGTTGAGGATCAGGTGCCGGGCGATGGCGAATAGCCCATGTAAGTCGTCGCTCAGGTTTGCAGGCCTGCCGCATGCTCGTCCGGGGGGACTCGTTCGAGAACCGACGCTTCCCCGGTGGGTCCCGTTCTGAGAGACTTAGCGTGTGCGTGATGCCAGATCGTCATACGACGAACAGGCAGACGCCACTGGTGATCATATGCCGGCTGGCGCGAGTACTGGCGGCAACGGTAGAGCGGTGGTCCCTTCTGTTATGAGCCGCGAAGGGGCACTTGCGCTTCAGCGTGCCGCGGGCAATCGGGCGACTCTGGCAGCGCTGTGCGATAGTGGAATGGCTCTCCATGCTCATCCGCGGCCGCTCGCCCGCTGCAAAGGTCGGTGCAAGTGCGGCGGTGCGTGCCGTTCGCGTCCGAGCGAAGAAGGAATGGATGACCTGATCGAGCTGGCTCGTGGTTCAGACCCGGTGCGGAGGATTTCCCGTGCCTCATTACATCGCGGTGGTGACACACGACCTGAAGGCCTTCGAGGTGGTCATGGAGATGTCGCTGAGAAGCGACCCCGCGATGGGTCAGCTGCGTCCGCGCAACTTGCGGCCGCGGTCCGCGCTCGACATGACCTGGGTGGCCGGCAACTGCAGCGTACTGCGGCAGCAGTACCCTGGCTTGTCGGTGGCGGAGCCGGGACCGGGATTCTCGGAACCATAGAAGCCGGCGCTCTCGCGACGGCGGCTGCTGGCGTTGCGGCAGGGCTCGCGATTGGCGGTTCGGTGGCTTCTCTGTTCTGGGCAAACGACGCAGGCAAAGGCGAGGACGAGATGGTGAAGCAGGATGCTGTGAACGCGGGAGTGAAGTGTTCGCAAGCGGATTACCAGCGCCTCAGTAATGAAAAGGACGCACGGTGCCACGATGGAAGCGCGCGGAGCTGCTCGATCCAGACTGATGACTGTGCCTCGGCAACAGCCAAGGTCGCGGCAGGCTATGCCTGTATCGACGCGCGGACGAACTTTCAGAAGAACTGCTTCTCACCCGGCGGTTCGGGCTACGAGGGTCACATGCAGCAGATAGCACAGGAGTATGCGCTTCTACGCAACTGCATCGAAGTGATGCACGAGAAGTGTGGCGACCGATGATCAGTCGCGTTCTCTCTCGGGATGAAGGGGGTTCGCCGACGGGCGCGGCTGAGGTTGGGCTCTAAGCGCGAGCCCGTCCACCGCTTCCGGCCGGGGGAGTTGGATCGACTTGTAGCAGGGCCAGGGTTGGGAATGACGATGAAGGTCGGCGCCGGCCACGCGATGACGGGTTGGGTCCCGACGCAGCGCGGGATAGCAGTCTTGGGCATCGCGCCCTGGGCGTAGATGACGATGCCGTTGGAAAGCTGGCTGGCGGCAATGAACCCGTGGTCGCCGGGCGCAAGGTTGTGGTGGCCTGCGTGAAGCGTAATCGTCTCTTGGCCGTTCACGAGAGAATTCGGCACGGCGTATGGGCATGCGTTGACCATCGGCACGACGGTTTCGTCGATCCCGAGCGCGCGCAGTTTGGCGTTGAGCTGTGGGATGCCGGGCGAGAGCGTGTACAGCTGGAGTGTGAAGCTGCCGGCATGCGCCTGAGGACGACCACCTGGCGGCGTGTTCGCGCCGGGCGTCTCAAGCTCCAAGGATCACTGCGACGCCGGCGAACGCGCGGCGGGTTGTGCGCAAACGCCACGACGCGCCTAGGCCGGCGGGAGTCCGTCGGCGAAAATCGCGACCCGCGGTTGGGTCCACGCACGCCGTGGCATCCATGAATGCTCTCGTGATGGACTGAACGACAAAGTGACGCGCACCGGCGTGGGACCACGAGCAGACGTAGGTCTGCTCAGGCTCGAGCGGCCGGTTGACGACGATCGGCCGATCGCTGAACTGGTGGGCGGAGATCCGGAGCACGCAGACGGACTAGCTATCGTGTCCGCGGGTGGCGGGGATAGAATGCCGCGTGCGTCTGTTGCTGGTCAGCCCTCCCGGTTCGTATCGGGTCGGGGACTTCCTTGACGCGGCTCGGGCCATGGGGTGCGAGACATTGGTTGCCAGCAATGCCGGGTCGGTGATTCCTGGCGCGTTCACCCGCGTCTCATTCGACGATCCGGTCGTGGCAGCGAAACGGCTGCTCGAGCAGGTCGGCTTCGTCGATGGCGTCGTTGGAACGGACGGCTCGGCGGTAGCTGTTGCTGCAGAAACGGCCCGGCTGCTTGGCCTTTCATGCAACCCGGCTCACGTACTGGTGACCGCAGAGAGCAAGTATTTGCAACGTCGCGCGGCCGAAGCCGCAGGCGTGTGCCAGCCGGCCTTCGCGCTGATCAGCGACGAGGCCGTACCGTCCTGGTCAACGTTCCCGGCCGTGGTGAAGCCCCTGGATCGCTCCGCCAGTCAGGGAGTGCTACGGGTTGACTCGCGACATGAGCTCGCTGAGGGGGTCAGCGCGGTCCGCGCCATCGTCGGCCGCGATGCGCCGTTGCTGGTGGAAGCGTACGTGCCGGGAGCCGAGGTTGCCGTGGAGGGCTTGGTGCGCGGCGGCCGGCTGAGCGTGTTAGCGGTGTTTGACAAGCCAGACAACCCACCGGGACCGACCTTTCCCGAGACTCTGTTGGTCAGCCCGGCGCGCCTCCAGCCAGAAGCGCTGAGCCGGCTCATCGAGGCGACCCAGGGCGCGGTCGCGGCGGTCGGGTTGGTGGAAGGGCCGGTGCATGTCGAGTGCAAGGTCGGCAGCGAGGACGTGTGGTTTCTCGAGCTGGCCGCCAGAACGATCGGTGGACTGTGCAGCCGCGTGTTGAATTGTGGCGGGATGAGCCTCGAGGAGCTCGTGATCCGCCAGGCGCTCGGTCTCCCGACGCCGACGCCGACACCCGGTGCGGCCGCGACTGGTGTGCTGATGCTCCCAGTCGACGAGACCGGTCGCCTCGAGGCCGTGGAAGGCGTCGAGGCAGCCCGAATGGTCAAAGGCGTGACGGGCGTGGTGATCTCGGTCGGCGCCGGCGAGCGCGTGAGCGCGCTCCCGGCCGGTGATCGCTACCTCGGGTTCGTGTTTGCCCGCGCCAGGACCGCGGACCAGGTCGAGGACGCGCTACGCGCGGCTTGGGCGTCCATCAAGATCGAGATCACCGCTTCGTAGCCGGAAAGTACGGTGCGCTGCCCGCGCTGTGGTCTGTTTCGTCAAACACGGCGACGAGACCTGATACATGGCGGCGAAGGACGGCTTCGATCCCCTGCCGGACCGTCACCTGGGCGAGGGCGCAGCCCTGGCACCCGCCGCTGAGTCGGATCCGGATCGTCCCGTCAGATTCGCTGAGGAGCTCGATGTGCCCACCGTGAGCAGCGACCATCGGGTTGAGAACGTCGTCGATCACCGCCGCTGCGGTGGTGGCCACGATCGGTTCGAGGTCAAGGCCCTCCCGGACCGGTTCGACGGCGCCCGGGGAGCCGAGGACCACAGGCCCACCGTCTCGGAAAACGAGGTCCCCGCCTCGCGCGATGATCGTTCTCCGGATCGCGCTGTAGGTATCCGTCGGGGGTACCCGTGATGGCTCACCGACGATTCCGTGGTCCAGAGCGTTGTCCAGATCAGCTATCAGATCGTCAGGATCCTCAAGACCGACCGAGAACCGCAGGAGATCTGCGGGCACCGGCGTGGAAGGCCCCTCCGATAACACCCGGTGCTCGACCAGGCTCTCGGTGCCCCCCAGCGACGTCGCCCGCACAAACGCCCGCAGCCGCGCGACCGTCGCGGCTGCACCCGACTGGCCACCCCCGGTGCGCATCGACAACATGCCACCGAAGCCGTCGTTCATCTGACGGCGAGCGATGTCATGACCGGGATGGCTCGCAAGCCCCGGGTAGAGGACAACCTCGACGCGTGGGTCGCGCTCGAAATGCTCGGCGATACGCAGCGCCGTCGCGGAGCTCTGTCGCACTCGGGGAAACAATGTCCGCATGCCTCGCAGAAGAAGCCACGCGTCGAAACCACTTGGGACCGCGCCGGCACTGCGACGCCACGACCGGATCCGCTCCACGAACGGGTCATCAGCCGCTGCGACGACCGCGCCGGCAAGCACGTCACCGTGACCGTTGAGGTACTTCGTCGCTGAATGCACGACGAGGTCGGCCCCGAACTCGATAGGCCGGCAATGAACCGGGGTTGCCACGGTGCTGTCGGCAACGAGACGCGCCCCACTCGCATGGGCGATTTGGGCCGCCCCCGCTAGGTCGGTGATCGACCAAGTCGGGTTCGACGGCGTCTCGACCCACACAACCCTGGTTTGCCCTGGACGGACCGCTTCCGCCACCGCATCAAGATCGCTGGCATCGACGTAGGTGACCGCGACCCCCCAAGAGAGCGCAAACTCGCTGATCCATTTTCGCAAAGCCCAATACATCACCTGTGGTGCGACCACATGATCGCCAGGCACCAGGGCACAGAACACCGACGTCGCTGCCGCCATCCCCGACGAGAACAACATGGCGCTCGAACCGCCCTCCAAGTCAGCGAGGAGCTGCTCCGGGAGCTCGTAGGTCGGGTTATCCGCCCTTGTGTACTCAAACCCCGCCGGATAGCTGCCATCGCGATCACGCTCGAACGTTGTCGATAGCTGGATCGGCGGGACGACCGCCCGAGTCGTCGGATCCACGAACCCCAAGGCCTGCGCCGCGCGACTCTCAGGCTTCATTGCTCAAGCTTCCCATAAGAACCCGACTCGGTGAACGGCGGATCCGTCCGCTCAATGCGGAGAGGCTTCGGGTAGGCCGCCCGGACCGTCGCCACTGTCGGCACCCGTTGGTTAGCGCTCTGCCCCTGCGGCCGTGCCGGATGAGGACGCGGGCGACTTGGGACGCGATGACGTCGACGAGGAACGCCCAGAGGGCGTGCAGCTGGCCGGGCTCATCGACGTCGGACCCACAGGAAGCGGGTTGCGCTGACCGCGTGCTTCTTGACGCGCGCCGCCGAGCGGACGGCGGGTGCGGCGAAGACCTCCTCGCCGCGATCGGCGCGGCGAGCGCGAGCAGCGACCGCAGCCACTCTCCCCCGCCGGTCGGCCGCCGGGCAGGAAGTGGTCAGCCCGACGGCGGGTGGTGATCTGCTGTCGCCCGTCGCGCCGCGCGCCGGCGGCGAGCTCGACCAGCCCGCCGGTCTGATCGTCCAGCACGACGAGCTGCGGCGCTCGGAGCGCCCCGGGGCGAGCGCGCCAGTCGCGGGCGATCGCCTCGGCCTGCGGGCGGCCGTCCTCGTCGCCGGCGAGCGCGTCGATCACCCGCGCGTCCTCGGCGCAGGTGTCGAGCACGTGCCAGTCGCCGCCGGCGGTCTCGCGAACGACGAGATCGTACCGGCCGCCGTCGGTGTCGCGGTAGCTCCCGATCACGGGGGTTTCATCGTGGTTCCTCCTTCGATGGATCAATCCGGTTGGCAGTCCGAGGTGACCGCCACCGGAACCCGGCCGGGCCCCGGCGACCGGCCGCCCGGGGCGTAGATGGGGCGGTACCTTCTCCTGGTGAGCGACGGCATCCTCAGTGGGCTGGCTCTGGTCGAGGGGTCAGCGTTCGTCGCCGCGCCGCTCGGGGGGATGACGCTGGCCCAGCTCGGCGCCGACGTGATCCGCTTCGACCAGATCGGAGGCGGGCTCGATTACCAGCGCTGGCCGCTCGCCGCCGACGGTCAGAGCCTGTTCTGGGCCGGGCTGAACAAGGGGAAGCGCTCGATCCTCGTCGACTTGCGCTCCGCCGAGGGGCGCGAGCTCGTGAGCTCGCTCGTCGCCGCCAGGGGGATCCTGCTGACCAACTTCCCGGCGCGCGGGTGGCTTGCCTATGACGCGCTGCGCGAGCGCCGCGAGGATCTGATCATGGTGGCGCTGGCGGGGAATCCCGACGGGAGCTCCGAGGTGGACTACACGGTGAACCCGGCGACGGGGTTTCCATGGGCGACGGGACCGCGCAACCTCGCCGAGCCGCTCAACAGCGTGTTGCCGGCTTGGGACGTGGCCATGGGCACGCTCGCCGCGGTCGGGCTGCTGGCGGCGGAGCGCCGTCGGACCCAGACCGGCGAGGGCGAGCTCGTGCGCCTTGCGCTCTCCGACGTCGCCTTCGCGATGGTCGGCAACCTGGGCCGAATCGCCGAGGCGCAACTCGGGGCCCGCGATCAACGCAAGGACGGCAACTACCTCTACGGAGCCTTCGGGCACGACTTCGTGACCCGCGACGATCGCCGGGTGATGGTCGTGGCGCTGACCGCACGACAGTGGCGCGCGCTCCTGGACGCAACCGGAACGGCCGAGGCGCTTGCGGGCATCGAACGGGCCACCGGCCACACCTTCGAGACCGAGAGCGGGCGATACGAGGGCCGCGACCTGATCGCCGCCATCCTGCGCCCCTGGTTCGACGCGCGCGACCTGGCCGAGATCCGCGACGCGTTCGAGGGCACCGGCGTGTCCTGGGGCCCCTACCAGACGTTCCGCCAGCTGGTGAACGAGGATCCCCGGGTCACAAGGGCGAATCCGATGTTCGACCAGATCGAGCACCCGGGCGTCGGCCACTACCTGGCGCCGCGGTCCCCGCTCGACTTCCGCACCCTCGGCCGTCTACCCGTCCGCCGAGCGCCGATTCTCGGCGAGCACACCGAGCAGATCCTCGCCGACGTGCTCGGCCTCGACGGGCGGGAGATCGGCACCCTCCACGACCGCGGCGTCGTCAGCGGGCCGACCCGAACGGCCGCTTAACGATCACGCGCCGCCGGCCGTCTCGATTTCGGAGGCGGCCCCAGGCCTGATCGTCCGCCAGATCGATCCGGCCCGCTCGGCGATGCCCAAGAAGGTGGTGGTTCGTTCATTGGTGCGCGACGCGCCTGCCGGTGGCTGAGCACGCCCGGGATGCTCGGGGCCGCGGCTAGGATTGCTGGCGTCGTGTCCGGATCGGCGACAGACTGGCTCTCCGCAGTTGCGTCGGCCGCGTCGGCCGTCGCGGCAGTCGCGGCGCTACTTGTTGCGCGTCGCGCTCAGCAGAGCGCTCGCCGCAGCGAGGACGCCACGCGCGAGGGCGTGATCGCCGCTCGCCAAGGTGTGGCTGTTGCGGAAGGAAGCCTTGCTCAGCAGATTGCCGACGCCAGACAGCGGGCGCTCGAAGCCGAACGCTCGCAAGCTATGCAGGTCACTGCTTGGTCACAGAAGCGGCTGTCCGACGTCGACGACCGCCGGATCGTCGCCCGCAATGGCAGCGATAACCCCGTGTTTGACGTCAAGCTTTGGCTGATCCTCGAGGACCCTCCTCCGCAGGACGAGCAGTCACCGCCTGAAACGAGTCCAAGCGCGCGGACTGCGGTGGTCGGGCCTCGTGACGAGTTCATGCACCCGATTCCCACCACTGCGCTGCGTGTCCCTTATAGACCACCGGTCGAGATCTCCTTTCGCGACGCGCAGGGCCTCGGATGGTGGAGAGACGCGATGGGTCGAGTACGCCGCCGCCCCGACAGCGACCAGCGGCAGCCAAGCGCGTAGACCATGGTGGACCGCCCAGTGCGGACGGTCGGCAACGTCGACCGGACCTCACGGCTCGTCGGAGAGCGTGGCTCTGATCTCGGAGCCCCATGGTTCCTCATTGTTTCGAGGGCTTCGCGGCGATCTCGTCGAACGGCTCGAGCGGCGACTCGGCGAGCTTCCGAGTCGGCGCCGCCGCGCCGTCGCCTGGTATCCAGCGGAGGTGTCGGTGATCGCGTCTGGCCACGGGCTCCCTGACGGACCGGTCCGCGACGCGGTGCTGCGCGAGATCGTCGCGGAGTGAGCGCCGAAAGTCCTCACCGGTAGGCCGGCGCTACGGTGCTGCCGTGCTCCCGCTCGGCTTCAGGTTCGACGTCGACGCCGTGCTCGTCGGCGGCGTCGCCCACCGCAAGGAGTGCGAACGGCTACAGCGAACGCTGCCGGACGACGCGATCCCGGTCCGTGCGGCCGCGATTCACCGCGCGGAGCTGGCCGCGTGAGTGCCCGAAGTGCCGGCCGCCGTTCGAGACGATGCTCAGCTACCAGCTCGAGCGATCCGTCGAGACGCTCGTCCCGTCAGAAGATTGCGTGCCGACGTGTGGGCAGCGTCCCGGGCTGCAAGACATGAATGTGACGGCAGACCCTGCGACGCTCGTGGTCGCGCATCGCGGCGCGAGTGCCGAGGCGGCCGAGAACAGCATTCAGGCGTTCGAGAAGGCGATCCAGGTCGGCTCGGATGTGATCGAGTTCGACGTCCGCCGCACCCGGGACGACCAGCTCATCGCGTTCCACGACGCGACGGTAGGCGGGCACGGTGTTGGTGATCTCACGTGCGAGGAGATCCATCTCCGGACGGGCATCAAGCCCCCGCTTCTGAACGATGTCCTCGACTTGACGAAGGGTCGCGTCGGGCTCGACGTCGAGCTCAAGGAGGCCGGTTTCACTGATCGGGTACTCAAGGCGGCCGGACAGCACTTCGAGCCCGACCAGCTGGTCATCACCTCGTTCATCGACTCCGTGGTCGCCGAGGCCAAGCGCGCGGCGCCGGCGATCAAGGCGGGGCTCCTCGTCGGCGTCGGTAGACCAGAGCATCTGTTGAGGACCAGGCTCTCAGAGCTGTTCCCCGCGCGACGCTCGCGCGCCTGCGGCGCCGATTTCGTCGCCATGCACTTCAGACTCGCCGACCTCGGAGCCATTCCAAGGGCAGACCGGGCGGGGTTCCCCGCGTACATCTGGACGGTCAACGATGACGATCGCCTGCGACGCTATCTCGTGGATCCCAGGGTTCGTGCCGTGATCACCGACGTCCCGCGACGGGCGCTGGAGATGCGCTCGGAGCTTCTCGCCGGCGGCTGACGAGCGACCCGACTGACTTTGGCGCAGGTAGCGCTCATCGTCAGCGTTGACCTCCGACAGGGTCAGCGCCCGGGCCGGGGCGCCGATCAGCGAGCCGGCGAAGAGGATTGAGTCGTGAGATTGACCGTCCTCGCGCGTCCGCAGCCGCAGGGTGCCGCCGGGTGGGTGGCAGGCATGGAAGTCGCGTCGCGAGGACCCGTTCTCTTCGGCTAGGCGCCTCAGGCTCGCGGAGACGCCCGGCTGTGGCTGGCATGATCCATGTCGTGAGCCAAGGAGATCCCGGTCGCGACGCTTTCGAGAAGCTGCGCGCGATCGCCCGGGAGGTCGGGCTGTCGGTCGAGCGCCTTACCGGACAACTCGACCTCGACGAGATCGCCGACCGGATCGAGATCGGCGGTGAACGCCTCAGGGAGTTGGCCGAGCTGGCCGGACGGCAGCTCAGCGATCAGTTTCGAGACCCCGATGCCCAAGCTGCGGCGCAGGCTCGGCAAGAGCGCGCTGGCACCCGTGACCGTCGGTTCATCCGCGCCGGCCCGCATCCCCTTGACATCCCCACCGAGGAACAGGCGCGCGTGCTGAGCGCGCTGGAATCGGGCCGGTGGAAGGTGCAGTCAGGGACCGACGAGCTGATCTGCGCCGACGCAGGACCGAGCCCAAGCGAGGGAGCGGGTCTCGTCAGCGAGTTGCGCGCTCGCGACTGGATCGCCGCCAGCGGGGAGGTCACCGTCGTCGGACGCGCCGCGCTCGAGCGCTGGGGGGAAAGCTCGCGGCCGAGCTGACCCAAGGAACCCGCAGGTGGCGCGGCCCGTGAGTGGCGAGCGGTCGATTCCGGGAGATGATCGCCGCGCACCAACAGCATCTGGGTCACGGAAGTAGCGATCGTGGCTGCTTGAGACCACCACCGAATGCTGCCACGAGATTCCCGGCGGCCACGTGGCTCGATCTGGCGCAAGCGAGCCACAATCTCGGCTACTCCGTGGCTGGCAAATCGCTGCTGCTATCGGGACAAAACCAGCAGCCGGCTCCTCGCTGCCCGTTTGAGAGCAGTCGCGGCACCGCGGGGCTGTCGTCTGTCACGAATGCAGACCCTCGAGCAGCTCGAGCCGAAGATCGCAAGGCTCGCCCCAGCGACTCGTGCTCGCCGACAGATTATGTGGCCTCTTCGCGCCGACCGAGCCAGCTACGCCGCGCATCTGAACCTCCTCGCCCACGAACAAGTCGAAACCACGCAGATGTACCTCCACGCCGACCTCGCCATCAAAGAACGCGCGCTCGCCCGCACCAAGCCACTTGACAGCAAGCCCGGCCGCAACCGCCCGCCAGACGCGCTCCTCGGATTCCTAGACGGGCTGTGACCGGTCGCCGTCACCTTCGGGCGCGGGAGCGACGGATTCCGCTTCTGGCGAATACAGGTCTTTTGGATGGCCTCCGGCGAGCTCTGCCTTCATGCTGCGATTGGAGGAGCACCGGCCGACCTCAAGGGGGCTAAGGTCGGCCGGTGCTACCGGAGCTCAGCTCGATGCTGCCGCGGTCAGGCGTCCTTCACGATCTCGTAGGTGACGAACGCGAGCCCGTCGCCGATCGTGCTCGCGTTGAGGAGGCGCATCGGCTTCTGGTCGGTGGTCTCGCCGAACAGGCGCTCGCCGTCCCCGAGCACGACCGGGAAGATCACGAGCCGCAACTCGTCGACGAGGTCGTGCTCTCGCAGGGTGCGGGCGAGCTGATAGCTGGCAGGGACGATGATTTCTCCGTCTAGCTCCTGCTTCAGCTTCGAGACCTCGGCCACCAGGTCGCCCTTCAGTACCGTCGTGTTGTTCCATTCGGGATCTTCGAGGGTCGAGGACACCACGTACTTGGGCATGCTGTTCAACCTGTCCGCAAGCTCACCACTTCGGGGTCGCCACCGCACCCCGAAGAACTCGTAGCTTCTCCGACCAAGCAGCCATGCCTCGGCGCGTAGCGCCTCGTCGAGCGCGACCTTGTTCCACTGGTCGAGGTCCTTGGCCCCAAACTGGACGAACCAGCCGCCCAGCCTGAAGCCTTCCTGGCCGTCTGGGTCCTGGACCACTCCATCGAGCGAGACGTTCTGCGGGCCACTCATAACGATCTTTCCCATCTCCGTTCTCCTTTCGTTGGTGTTGTTGAACCGTCACGAATGCAGACACCACAAGACTGAGAAACTGGGCGCTCCCGGGACCGCCCAGTTCGCCCGACGACCGGTGTCTATAGGGAGGATGGGGCTACGAAATGGTTCGGGAAGGAGACGCGAGGGTGGGCACAGAGGACCTGATCACCAAGGCACGCGCTGGGGACGACGACGCATTCGAAGCGCTGACCCAGCCCTACCGCCGGGAGTTGCAGGTGCACTGCTACCGGATGCTCGGCTCCTTCCAGGATGCAGAGGACGCAGTGCAGGACACGCTGCTGAGCGCCTGGCAAGGTCTGAGCGGGTTCGAGGAGCGCGCCTCGCTTCGGACCTGGCTGTACCGGATCGCCACCAACCGGTGTCTCAACGCGCGTCGATCGGCCAGCCGACGCAAGGCCAGGGAGTGGGACGTGCCCGGCGTTGAGCCGCCCGAGCCGACGCGGCTGGGCGAAGTTCTATGGCTGCAGCCATATCCCGACAGCCAGCTTGACGGCGTGATCGACCTGACCCCCGGCCCGGACGCCCGTTACGAGCAGACCGAGTCAATCTCCTTGGCGTTCGTGACCGCGCTTCAGCTGCTTCCGCCTCGACAGTTGGCCGTGCTGGTGTTGCGCGACGTGCTCGGGTTCCACGCCAACGAGGTGGCCGAGATGCTCGACTCGACCGTGGAGTCGGTCAACAGCGCCCTCAAGCGGGCCCGCGCCGCCTTGGACACGAAGCTGCCTCCAGGCGGCGATCGTGTCCCGGCACCCGCCTCCGACTCGCCTGCGGAGGACGCGATCGTTGCCAAATTCGTCGCCGCGTACAAGTCCTCGGATCTCGACTCGCTGGTCGCACTGCTGACCGACGACGTGTTTATCTCGATGCCACCACTGCCGTTCGAATACCAGGGCCGCGAACCGGCATCCGGTTTCTTCGCCAGCATCTTCGGCTCGGGCCGCAAGTTCCACTTGCTAGCGACGCGAGCCAACGGTCAGCCAGCGCTCGGTGCCTACGTGCGCGACTCAACCGGCATCAGCCACGGCGTCGGCCTCTTCGTCCTCACGCTCGCCGGCGATCAGATCTGTGCGATGACCCGGTTCGAGAACACGGTACTTCCATGGTTCGGGCTGCCACGATCAATCCCGAGCCGATAGACCGAACTTCCAAAGCGGAGCCCTGAAACCTCCGGACCACGCGCTCCGCCGGCACCTCCACGCCGCCGCGCTAGCTGAGAGCGACAACCTCGCTTGGCACCATCGCCTAGCGCCCTGCCGATCCTCGATCCACACTCCTGTCCGCCCAGCAGAGCAATAACCACGACCGCAGGCCTGCCTACGTTGACGGGCATATCGTCGGCGACTCCACGGCCCCCGCCTCGCGCGGCAAGCGCGCACCGCGAGCTCGGCTCTGCTTATGGGTCCCTCGGCGCGCGGACCGAACTAGCGGCGCGGTGCATCTCGATCCGAGGGGACGTAAGCCGCGAGTTCCCATGATCGCCCTTTTGGCAACGTTCCCATAAGGGGGACGTGATCGGAAAGACGGCTGCGGAGCTGCGGAGCTGCGGAGCCTGCACTTTCGCCGCGACCGGGACTTCCTGCAGGGCTTGTAGCCGACGGCGTCGCGTAGCGCGCGGCACGCTTGCGCTATTCGCGGGGATGAGAGCGTCGCGATCCGCCGGCGGAAGACCGAGCGCGGGATCGTGTCAAGGTTGTCGAAGTTCACGACGCAGTCGCTTGGTACGCCATCGCGAGCCCCGGTCAGCTCGAGCTCGGAGACGAGGTCGCGCTTGGTGCGCGTCAGCGCGGCGACGACGACCGACCCGATCCGCTCGGCGAGCGGGTCACGGGTGAGCACGAGGACGGGGCGGTCGCCGCCGGGGTCGCGGCGAACCAGGCTTGGATCATGCTGGTCGCAAGCCCTTCCCGGCGGCGGGCGGTCGATCACGAACGCGATCGACCCCGTCACCGCCTCGATCGTGTCGACGATGATCCGCCCGTCTGGTCCCTCGCCGCACGTAGACCGTGCAGCGGTCAAACGTGCCGCAGTCGATGTAGCCGACCGCCCGACCGTTGGTCTCCGCGAGATAGTGATGAGCGGCGGTCTGGACGGCGCCGCGGAACATCTCACCGACCGCCCGCTCGCCGTGATCGAGCATCGCCGCGGGCCAGTCTGGCCCGGCGGGTGTCGGCGTCTTCGAACCAGGGCGTGATCGCCGCAAGGTCGGCGCGCGTCAGCGGCCGGAGGGTGATGATCGCCCGGCTCATCTCGGCTCGCTCGTCACGCGACGTTCTGACCCGGCTGGCCGCTCATCGCCGTCCGGCGGCGTTTCGGCGTGCAGTGCTCCATGTGCCTCCGGTTCGGTCGCGTAGCCGCGCAGGTTGGTGATCTGCCCGTCGTGGACCTCGGCGACCAGGAACCGCTCCGGCGGGCCGGTTTCGTCGTCACCGACGCGGTGCACGTGCGCGATCACGCGGTTGCCTTCTTCGACGAACGCGCTGACGGACACCTTGCTGTCGGCGAGCAGGCCGATGCGCATCCGTTCCAGCGCTTCGGCGCGTCCATGGCAGCGGGGGATCTCGCCGTCCTCGTCGGGGAGGCCCTGCCAGTCGAGCTCCTCGGCCAGCAGCGATCCGAGCTCGTCGAACCGTCCCTCCGACACTGCCGTGAACGCGGCTGTCACGGTCCGCATCGCCGCTCCCGTCTGCGCCGCCGGGACTGCACTCTCCTCAGCCGCGGCGGCGGGGTCGGATTGCTCGCGTGCCTCCAGTAGCTGTTGCGCTTCGGGGTGGCCATGGTGCTCGGCCCAACCGGCCGGGGTGGCCTCATAGCCCGTGTCGTGGATGTTCGGGTCGGCGCCGTGGTCGAGCAGCAGATGGATCACGGGCAGGTTGCCGTTCATCGCGGCTTCGTGCAGCGGTGTGGTCCGCGAGCGCGCGTTGACATCGAAGCCCAGGTCGATCAGCACCGCGACCGCGTCGTAGCTGTTCTGCTCGGCCGCGCGGACCAGCTGGTCGGGGCACCGCTCGATCGCCCGCTCGCGCAGGCCTGGGTCGGCCGCGAGCAGCCGCTGCACAGCGGCGCGGTCGCCGGACATCGCGGTCGCGATCAGCTCGTCGACCTGATCGTGGTCCCACGACGCGCCCGCGTCGGCCAATAACGAGACGATGTCCATGTGCCCGTTGAGTGCCGCCTCCTGCACCGGCGAGCGGCCCCGGTAGGTCGGATGTTTGGGCTCGCGGCCCGCGGGATCGACCCCGCGGGCGAGGAGTCGGCGGACGCGGTCGGTGAGTCCGTGACCTGCGGCGGCGATCAGCAGATCCTCGAGCATCTTCCGGGGTGAGTCTTGGCGCTCGCCGAGCAGCCGCCGCCATGGCCCGCCGTCGCCGGTGCCCAGCCCGAACTCGAAGAGCAGCTCCAGCCAGTCCTCTTGCGGGTCTGGGCCCCAGCCCTGGTTGTAGAGCGCCTGCCCGTCGTTCGCTTCAGCGCCCGCCTGCAACAGCAGCCGGGCGAGCGCAAGCTCCTCCTGGTGCTTTGGGATGGTGCCGCCGCCGCCCAGCGCGCCGGTGAGAGCGGTGAACGGCGGGATCAGCCCCTCCCACAGATAACCGGCATTTGGATCCGCTCCGTGCTCCAGCAGCAGTCGCGCGACCGCGACCGCCGAGCGGCCCGGCCCGAGCGGAACGCGCGCGTAGGTGAGATAGAGCAGCGGCTCCCACCCGTGCGGGCCGCCCACCAGCGACGCCTGGGACGGGTCGTGGTCCAGCAGCTCGCGGGCGGCGTCGACCTCGCCGGTCGCGGCGATCGTGTGGATGGTCGCGCGCTCGAGCCAGTCATGTTGCTCGAGCAGTGACTGCGCGCGGCGGAACCGGTCCGGGTCATCGTCGCCGTAGTTCAGGCACGCCAGCCGCAGGAACTCGTCGATGACCGCCTGCTCGTCCGTGAGCGGTTCGCCGACCGGCTGCTCATGTGGGGAGCGGGCGTAACGCGCGACGAGCTCCAGATGCGCCTTGAGTTTGGGCCAGCTGGGGAACCCGAACTGGCGGGCGACCACCAGCTGCGCGTCAGTGCGCGTGAAGCCGTTCAGCTCTCGTGAGCCGGGCTGCGCGTCAGCCAGGCGCGGATGAAACTCGTTGACGAACCGGGCGGCGCCGGCGTCGCCGGCACGGACCGCGCGCTGAAACGACTTGGCGCCGTTCTTGAGCTGCTCGAGGTTGGCGTTGCCGGGAAGACCGCGGGGTGGCACAAAGGCCTCCTTCCACTAGAGCCCGGAGTCCGCAATCTCAGGCCGGAAAGGAGAACCGAACACAAATACAACCATCTTCTGCAGGTGGGCTTCGCCCTTTCCGCGGACCGGCAGCGTCCTGCGCGCACCCCGATCATAAACCGCCGCACAACCCCCGTCACGACTCCGGTGGTCCGCTCGCAATGGTCGGTCCGCGTGCCACGCGGGTCACGCGATCTCCGGCGTGTCGTTCAGTCTCTGCTGGGCTGGCTGTCGAGCTCGCGACCAGCACGGCGACGCGATCGGCGATCTCGTCGCGCGCTCACTGTTTCGGCGGTCGGATCCGCGCGCGCTTGGGAACGACCTTCCCGGCGCCGGCCTGCGCGGCTGAGCGGCGCTCCAGCCGCGCTTCGGGCAGCGCCCCGCGACCGCGCCACCTGAAGATGTCCGTCTCGCTTGACGGCTACGTCGCACCAATCGACGGGAGCACCGACTGGGTCGCTGCGGGACGCTCCGATGACGGCGTCAGTTGGACTGTCGAGACCGTGAGCAACGCCGGCGCGCACCTCATAGGTGCCACCACCTACGCGGGGTGGGCCACCCATTGGCCCGGCGCCTCTGGGCCGTTCGCCGAGCCGATGAACGAGATTCCCAAGGTCGTGTTCTCGGACTCGCTCGCGTCCGCCGACTGGGGTGAGACGACGATCGCCACCGGAGAGCTGACCGCAGCCATCACGCGGCTCAAGCACGAGCGCTCCGACGAATATCTGCTCGCCCACGGCGGGGTACGGTTCGCCCGATCGCTGGTGAAGACCGGCTTGATCGACGAGTACCGCCTTGTTGTCCATCCGGTCGTTCTGGGCGCGGGCGAGCGGATCTTCATCGCGCCGCTCACCATCGAGCCGATGAGCACCACCGCCTTCAGCGGCGGAGCCGTCGCCCACGTCTTTGCGGCGCACCCGTGATCGAGCCCGATCGGCAACCAGGGAGCGGACGCGCGTCCAGGTGAGGAATTTTCCCGTGATCGCCGGACAGACCGGAGCGGAGCCGGCCTTCCAGGGTGCAGCTGACGTCGACCTCGAGCTGATCGATAGCAGGACACTCGACGCCAACATCCAGGAGCTCATCTACACGCCCGCCCTGCATATCTGAGCTCGCCCGTGCCCAACCACCGTCACGCAGCCGAACTCCGGTAGCACACTGCCCCCTTGTCGCTGTTGCGGCCACCGATCCCAGACTTCCGCTTCAGGCGTCAGGCGGCAACGCGCGATCTTCAGGACGCGGTTGCTGCATTGGTTGCAGCGAGTTGTTCGCGGCACAGGGCGGGGCTCGGTCGTTTCGGCAGCTGGACTCGGGGGTGATCTGCGGTTCGCGGCCTCACTTCGACTGTCGCGTTGCCGGATGGGTGAGGAGCCCTTGCTCGTCGGGGTGGATCTCGATCCGCAGTCCGCGGCGTTTGCCCTCAACGACCATGACCGCCAGGTTTCCGGCGCTTCTAGGCGTCAGCGCACGCCCTCGAGGGGTGGCAGAGCGCTCGAATGTGCCTGGTCTTGAAGACCGGCCGACGCGCGTTTCGAGCGCCGCGGCCAGGAACGTTGGAGTCCAAACGGAGTCCGCGCCTCGTCGCGGTCGCGCCCGTGTCCGAATTCGAACGCTTTGCGGGGACTTCCGTGTCCCGGGAGGGAGTACCGCTACCGGGATTCGAAGCCGCCCTCTGAGGAGTGAGTTTGGCCTGATTCACCTGCAAATGTGTGGTTTCCGGGCTCGTGGCAAACCGCTCTCAGGGGGCCTATAACCGCCCTAGATTGGCGTCGACTGTGGCGCAACTGTGGCGCAGGAAGCTTCCCGCGATTGTCATCGCTCAGGTCCGCGGGCTGGAGCGTCTAGCCGGGCCAGCCACGTTGAACTCATGACCCCCTCGCTCCGCCAGCGGCGACGTGTCTACGCCAAGCGCGTGATCGCGGTCGTGGCAGCGCTATCGCCCGGCGCCGACGGTCGCGTCATCCGGATGTCGCCAGAGCACTGGCCCGATGCATCACGCCTGACGACGAGAGCGATCGTCGGGAGCTCAGAGCGGGCCTCACGCGGCGTGGATAGTCTGGTCAGCGCTGGTCGACCTTGCGGTAAGGGGTCGCCTCCGGTCCCGCAAGGGAGAAGGCGAGGAAGTAGACCCGGGTCACCCACCAGCGCTACGTCGTCGACCAAACCGCCGCGAGTGCCGCGGCGAACTGAGGGGCTCGCTTCGGTGGCCGGACTGGCAAGCTCTGCGCTCGCCGATGGAGATTGACGAGGCATTCCTCCTCTCGCAGCTACGCGAAGTGCGGATCCTGGCGTCGTTCATCGCCCCGGGCGACGTCGAGGACGAGCTTCTCCTGCGATGGCCGAGGCTGTGGATCCAGGACGACGACGGCGTCTGGCGTGAATACGAGACCGGTCGGCCACGCGTGCGGCAGCTGGCCTGCCTGCTGGCCTTCCATCAGGATGGCCTGCAAGCGCGGCAGGTCGACCGGTACTTTCGCCGCGGAGCGAAGGTCGATCCCACCGGGCGAGGCTCGAAACGCGGTGCCGGCAAGACGGCCCGTGGCTTTCTGCACGACGAGCTCGCCGCGGCGGGGATCCCGGGCCTCGAAGGGCTGCTGGAGTTCCCGGAGAAGGCGAGTCCGGCATCGATCTGGCGGCTGCGCCGCTCGATCACGGACGTCGAGCTCGCCCGTCGGGCGACGCAGTACGGCGCGTGGCTGATGGCCGCAGCACTGACCGACAACGCCTTTGGTCGCCTCGTCGGCTTCCCCGAGCGCAAACGCGACCGACCGCCGGTGTTCGAGCTGATCGGGATGCCCGGCCGACAGGAGCTCGCCTCCGGGATCCTCCCGGCGGAGCTGGTGCGGCATGCGCTCGTCGCTGCCGAGCTGACGGCTCGGCATTTCGCCGAGGGCTTTCCGGAGAACCGCATACCCCTGGAGACGATTCTCACCGTGATCTCGGAGTCCGGGTCGCGACCGACCCCCCTGCTCGCAGGCGGCGTGGAGCTCGACCGGACCGACGGAGTGGCTGCGCACACGGGTTCCGATGGCATGCCCCCGGCTCGCGAGCAGGTCATCGAGAGCACGGCGACTGAGGAGACACCGGTCGACGAAGACGACGCGATCGGACTCGGGCTTGAGCTCAGGCCCTCAAGCGCGGTCGTCCGCGACTCTGAGCCGACTGCGGTCCCGTCAGCCAGCGTGATCGAGGTCCCCGTCCCCGGTCACAGCTTGGTCGTGGTCAGAGCCTTTCCTCTGATGGGATCTCGATCAGCGAGGCCGCGGAGGAGCCGGGGTCTGGGGATCGCGGTCGGTGTCCTCGGCGCCGCGATCGCGATCGTCGCGGCGGTGCTCGTTGTCATCTCATTGGGCGGCGGCAGCGGTCATTCCTCCGCGCCGGTCGCCTACGTCGTGAACGGCACCAGGATTGAGGAGGAGAGCCCGGAGCATCCGGTGCCGACCTTCCGCGACCCACATGAGCTCTCGGGAGACCCAGGCCAGCCGAAGATCCCCTCGGCGACCCAGGTCCGCGTCAGCTGCCGGGTGCATGTCTATGTGCCCGGCGGGACGAGCATTGCGCCGTACTGGTGGTACAAGATCGCGAACGGTCGGTGGAACGGGCGATACGCGCCCGCCAACACCTTCCTGAACGGCGACGGCGGCGCGCACTATGTCGGGCCGAACGCCCAACCCCCGAAGACCGTCCACAACTACGACACGAGCGTGGCGATCTGCGGCGGCGGCCGTCCGACGGGTAGCGTCGAGATTCCGCTTCAGGCACGGATCGCCACCTTCGCCAACCCCACGAATGGCGCTCGATCGGGACCGCCGATCACCGGCGGCGGCGAGCAGGTCACGGTCAGCTGCGGGACGGCCAGCAACGCCGCCGTTGCCTATCCCGGGAACATCGTGTACCTGATCGCGTCGGCGCCGTGGCGGAAGCGGTACTTCGCGCCGGCGAACGCGTTTCGCAACGCGATCCCGGCCGACAGCACGCACACCAACTACACCGACTTCGAGGTGCCCGCCTGCCCGCCGCCGCGGTAGCCCGATCAGGTCCGTCTCGGTCGCCGCCCGGCACGTAGCAGGCGGGCTCTTGCGGGATCGCCAGTGGGTTGCGGGCCTGCCATGAACGGTCGGGGCTCAATTCGCCAGGACGAAACGGGAGCGTGAGCGATGAAACGGGAGCGTGAGCACGCCAGACCGCGTGAGGACTGGGTGAGCGGGGAGCTGAAGGCATGAGGACGCCACAGGAACCCGATCGAAAGGAGACGTCCTATGAAGCCCATCATTGGTATCCGACGGCTGATCACGCTGGCCGCCGTCATCGCCACGACCGCGGGTGGCACGCTCGGTCTGGCGGCAGCCGCGAGTGCCTCGCCGGACGCCAGCTACGCCACCCCGACCCTGGCGGTCGCCAACGATCCGGCCGAGGGCAGCGCAGTCGCCTGGGCCGAGGACCAGCTAGGCAGCACCCAGTGGGACGGCTACTGCCTCGAGTTCGTTCTCGACGCCTACAACCAGGCCGGCGCCAACATCGGCTCGGCCGACAGCGCGATCGACTACTGGAACGGCTACACCGGGACGAAGAACCCGCCGAACACCAACCCGCCCGTCGGCGCGTTGATCTTCTACGGGCCGACAAGTTCCAACCCCTACGGCCACGTCGCGATGAGCGTCGGCAACGGCCGAGCGATCTCGAGCGAGGAACGAGACAACACGGGCGTGCACACGTTCGACATCGCCACCCGCGACGCCTCGTACAGCGACCTCGGCTGGGTCATGCCCGCCTGAACCGAGGCGGAGCTGAGCGGTCGCGCGGGAGAGCTCCGGATGTCCGGAGCTCTCCCGCTGTTCGCCGGCCCGCTGGCTGGACGACCTGTTTCACCCAGGTCGAAGAGTGTCGGCGCAAGCGTCTGCGGCCACGAGAGCGGCCGGCGACCGTCGCCGCCCGCACTGATCGAGCCGCTGGTCAGCCTACGATCACCGTCGTGGCGGCCACCCCCAGAGGACCTGTGAGCTACGCGCTGACTGCGCTCACGCCGGACCAGTTTGAGGTCTTGGCCTTCCTGCTCGCCCGCGAGGAGTTCCCCGGCACGGTCCACATCCGCCAAAACGACTACGGCCTGGACGCGCGTCTTGCCGACCGGCAGGGCAAGACAGTCCGCGGGTGGCAGGCCAAGCGTTTCACCGGACCGATCGCGTGGAGCCAATGCCAGGACTCCGCGCGGCGGGCGATCGCCTTCTGGCGGCCGGTACGGATGACGTTCGTGTTCCCCAAGATCCTCTCCGGCTCCGAGCAGGATCAGTTTCGTGAGCAGCTGATCGAGCGGTTCCCGCTCATCGCGCTCGATTGGTGGGATGCCACCGAGGTCGAAGCCCGGATGCGCGACACCCCCGGCGGGCAACGCGCCGCGGACTGGCTGTTCTCCAATCCCGAGGCCGACGCCGAGGCGATGCGACGGGCGCTGGCGGTCGGCGGCGAGCTGTCGAACGCCGCGCAGGCCGCGGAGCGCATCGCCGAGGTTCAGCGCTTCATAGGCCGCGATCCGCATCTGCAGTTCGTCACCATCGCCTCCGAGGAAGGCGTGCCGCAACCCCCGCCCGCCGAGCCGACGATCCTGAGCATGGAGGCGACGATCGCCGGGCACCGGATCCGTTTCGACGGATCGGAACGCTACCCCGGGGCCGCCGCGGACGCCGGTCTCGGCGGCACGCTCTTCTTCGACACCGACGAGGAGGGCACGCAAGCGCTGGCCGCGTTTGAGCGAATCAGCCGCGAGGGTGGAACGATGGAGGCGTCCTCCGGGATCACCGCCGATTTCGGCCGGGTGCCGCTGGGCCTGCGCGGCCTCATGCCCGAGGGCCGCGTCACCGGCTCGTTTCAGATCACCGCCTCGACCGAGCCCTTGGCGTCGCCGCAGATCCCGGTGCTGCTGCGTGCCGGCGACACCGAGCTCGGTCTCGTCCTCGGTGCCGGCGACGCGACCGACGGGTGGGACTTCACACTGGCGGGATCGGCCGGAGGCCTCGACGTGACGCTGCCCATGCGCAAGCGCGACGACACGGTCGACATGACCCTACGCTGGCATTGGCGGCTTGGGGAAGGCGATGCGATCGAGCAGCTGCTGGCGGCGCAGATCGTGCTCGCCGCGTACCGCAGCTCGGACATCGACATGCTCGCGACGACCGAGGACCGAGTCGTCGCCGTGGCCAGCATGCACCTCCCCGACGACGCCGAGCACCACATCGCCGACCTTGAGAGCATCTGCCGCTACCTCGAGTACGCCGCCGAAGCGCAGGCCTGGCTCGGCACCCCGATCCAGCCCGCCGCTCGGCCGACCGACAGTGATTTGGCGACCCTGAACCAGCTCATCGGCCGGATCCGGCACCCCGAAGCCGACGGCACGTGGGACCGCGTCGAGGTGACGCTGAGCACCCCGCCCCCATTCGGTGGCGGACCATTCGCGGCGCTGCTGCGTCAGCCCATCTACGGCGACCTCTTCGGGCACCGGCAGTACCTCGGACGCGAAGCCGTGGACCTGCCCGAAGCGCGAATCCGCCCGTTCACCGGAAGCGAAGCTCCCGGGGACCGGGTCACGATCATCCCCGCCGGCGCGACCAACCAGGTCCGGGTGATGTTCGCATCCCCCACCACCGTCCCTGAGCCCCCCAGTAGGCACCGCTGAACGGCGGTCGGACGGCTCCCAGGTCCGCGTGCGGGCGCGGCACGGCGGACGGCGACGGGGGCGTGGAGCATCATCTGATCATGGCTAGCGTCGAGCAGATCCTGGTCCCTGTTCACGTCGGGCTGCGGGAGCCGAGCTTCGCGCCGCCAGTCCTTGGCGCTGAGCCCGGGCGCGGTGTTGTGCGCCGCATGGCAGCGCCGCGAGACATCCCATTACTCGAGGAAGGCTTTGACTGGGGGGCGCACGGGGTCACGCCCCGCTGGATCGGGATGGAGAGCAGCGACTGCCCCGCAGCGGTTGAGCCGCATAACTTCCATCAGCAGGGCGCCGACGAGCTGGCGCGTTTCTTTGCCGGCGCCGCCGAGCGGGCCGAGACGGCGGTCCTGATCTGCACGATGGGCAACGTCAACGACGACCGCCCGCGACCATTGATGGCACGGGGCGATGCAACGGTCAGCATCGCTGACACCGAGGAGTACATCCTCGGTGCTCGCACTCCGCGAGGATCCGCCATGTCGCTGGCGCCAGGACTGACCGGCGCCGATCGCGACCTGGGTCTGCGCCTGATCAGCCGAGGGGCAGACGCGCCGTGGTGGGGCATGAGTCTGATGGGCTCGCAGATCGCCACCGGAATGGGAGTCAGCCCACCGGCGCAGATCGTGGGGACCCTTGCACCGATCGTTCTCGACGCGGCCGGTCAGCCTGTGGTCGCGGTGTGGGTTTCGCCGTCGGGTGACCGGCGCTGGTATGTGGTCCCGGACCAGTCTGACTGGGGTTCGCTCCTTGACTGGCTGACCACCCAAGCCCTCCCCGAGCTGACCCCGGAGATCATGCGGCGTCTCCGTTCGCCTCATCTTCGCGACCCCGATCTGATGACCGCCGCCGAGACCGACGCGCGGACCGCCCTCGATGCCCTGGACGACGAGTACGCCCGCCGGCGCGAGGCCCTGCAGGATGATCTCGACGCGGCGCAAGCTGCGGCAGACCCGATCCGCGATGGCCTGCTCTACGGGACCGCAAACGTGCTGGAAAGCGCGGTCGCGACCGTGCTGACCGACGCGGGTATCACCGTCGCCGAGCTTGACGTCGCGCTCGGCGACACCTCATCCGCCGACTTGCTCGCGGAGCTCGACGGCCGGCGGCGGCTGATCGAGATCAAGGCGGCCAGCGGCAATGCGCCAGAGAGCCTCATGACCCAGCTTGAGAATCATCTTCGCAACTGGCCGCCGCCCGGACAGCCTCCGGTCGAGGGTGGGGTACTGGTCGTCAACCACCAGCATCGCCAGCCGCCCGCACGGCGCGACACCGCCGTCTACGGCCGCGCGGATTTCCTGCGCAACCTCCAGGCTCCGGTGCTCCCGACCCGGCGGCTCTTTGACTGGTGGCGCGCGGGCGCGTGGGAGCAGATCCGTGGGGCAATCTTCCCAGCGACGGACGGACGGACATCGACGACGCCGGCACCGCTGGCGGCCGACCCGCCCACCGTGGGACGAACTGCCCACGACTCCGGACGTCGGCCATGGCGGCGGCGCGGCTGACGCTATTCAGCGGCTTTGCGAGTCCAGTAATGAGCTATTTCGCCATAGGCTCGGCGCCAGGGATCACCGGCGTGGCGCTCGCTGGTCCGGTAGCCGTCGGTGTCCACAACGCAGAACGGTGCACCTGCGGCCTTCAGCGCGCACGTTCGATGCTGTCCGTTCGTCACGCTCGAGGCCCCCGGACGACAGACGATCGGTTCGCTGAACAAGGTCAGGCACCACTCGGCTTCTGGCGTTTCTCCTAAATGGACGGCGATCTGCTCGATGATGTCGTCGTGTGTTGCCTCGTCGTCGAGGGCCTCGAAGATCTCGACGCTGGCGGCCGCGACGGCAACCCAGTCGACGTCGTGGTACTCGCATACCGTGAAGTCCTCATCGGTCAACCGCACAAACCAATGCGCACCAACAGCCGGCGGCGTCCACCCCTCGTCCGGATACAGGGCCGCAATCGCTTCAAAGCGGTCGACGTGAGCGCATCGCGATGGGTTGTGCGCCCACGGCAGATCAGCGACCGCGACCACGGCAAGTCCTGCAAGCGGCCGGTCACTCCGGCTCGGGCGGCGGGACGAGCGCGAGCAGTGGATGGCCTGCGCCGCCGAGCGCGGCGCACGAGGGATCCTCCATGTTCCACGCCAACTCGCCAGCCGCGGGGCACAACGCCTCGACCTCTTCGGCAGTCACGTCGCGCCGAAAGCCCATCTCGTCGTCTCCCGGCAGGAGTTCGATCCAGACTCGATTCTCGGGATCCAGCAGGAGGCGCACGAAGATCCGGAATGCGACCAGCTCGGGGAACACTTCTTGGAGTCTGTGGTTCAGGCTCTCCGCGGCGTTGATTGAGCTTTGCCCGGGGTTGTCGCTGGGCTCGGTGACCAGCACGACCGTCCGGCCGTTCACGTCGTGGATCTGGATCGAGGCGATCGACCGATCGGCGTAAGCGAACAAGTCGCTGAAAACAAGAGACATCAGGCTGGTTGGTCGGCCGAGAACCCGGCGGTCACGGTCGCCAGATCGTCGGGCTCACCGGCGAGGACGACGATCTCGTTCTCGATCGCACTGGCGGCGCCGGTGGCGGGCGTGGCGGCGATTCGCGTCACGGGAACGACGGCGCTGTAGATGACGGGCACACCGCCCTTGCGGCGCGCCGCGCGTTCAGCGAAGTCGCGCGCGGTGACGAAGTCGATGGCAAACGACGCCAGCGGCCATAGCTTGGGGTTGCCGGGGCTGGCCGATGGCTCGCCCGCGACCACGCGCCGCGATGCAGCACCACCGAGTCCAGGCCTTTGAGCATGTCCTGGGTGGCCGCGTATTGCGCGGCGACGAATGCCGTAAGCAGTTCGGAGTGGGCGCGGTAGAACGCGTCGGTAGCGCCATCCAGCTGGTGCGGCTGCGTCTGGGCGAACTCCGCGGCGGCGGCGCTGACGGCATGAAAGCGGCTGGACTCGTTCTCGCCGGTGCTGACCTTCAACGCAATCAGCCACGACACGACCTTGGCCGCATCGGTGTCGAGGCCAAGACATCGGGCGAGACTGCTGGATCCATACCAGTAGTCGTCATTCTCGTCGGCTTCCACAGCCGCGACCAGCGGCCCGGCGTCCGGGCCGGGCTGCAAGGCGCCCGCCAGCCTGCGGATCGCGCCTTCGCGCAGGGCGATGCCGACAGCGTCGCGTCGGTTCGGGTCATCCCACCCTTGCCCTGCGACGCGCTGCCACAGCTCTGGGGTCTGGTCGTGAGGATCTGCGGGAGTCAGTGCAGTGATGGTGGTCCAACCGCTCGCCGCTGGCAGCACCCGCATCATCATCCACGTCCCCGGGTGATGCGGGATAGACCGGCCGCCCGCCGATGCGTCTTCGTCCGCTCGAACGTGTTGCTCGGATTGCGAGCCACCCGGGGCGTGAACCGATTGTCGGGAGTTCGAATCTCTCCGGGTCGCGCAACAAAAGCCCTCCAAAAACGCAGGGCTTTTATAGCGCCTGAGCTTCTGAGCGCGGGAGTATCTTCCAGGTTTTTCTCCCGAGAGCGGGCACGGTTGCATGACTCCACGGAGGTGTCGAACATGGCACGGGGGTGCGCGCGGAGCGCCGTTCGCCGGTTCGCCCGGAGTGGAGCTGCGTGCGCTGAGGCAGGGGTTCGTTTGCGTTTGCCGCGTCTGGGATGCGTCGAGCTGGGTCCCGTAAGGCAGACTCCGAGGCGATGCGCTGCTTCTACTGCGGAGAGTCCGGCAAGGCGGGCTCCAACGAGCATGTCCCTTCCCAGTTCCTGGGTAGCCGGCTGAAGACCCGGCGAGTGTGCTCGCCATGTGGGGCGCGGATCGCCCGCGAGCTCGATGACGAGGTGGCCCGGTATCCGATGGTCCTGATGCCAAAGGCGCTAGCGGATGTGCGAAGCGTCAAGCATCAGCGCAAGCGGCCGTCCTTCAGTGTCGCCGGCGCCGTGTCTGCGACCGGCCAGGCGGTTGAGGTCGAGTTCAGTCCGAGCGGGCGGGTGGCGCGCGACGGGCGCGGGGCGGCGGTCCACGATGTGGTTGAGGTTCGCTATGGCCTGGGCGATGATCTCTGGCCCCGCCTCATCGCGAAGGTGGCGCTCGGGTGCGCCTCGCTGCTCCTACCCGATGATTGGCTCGACGGGCGTCTGGCCCAGGGTCTTCAGAGCCTGCTCTGGCACGGACCGATCGACAACGTTCTCTGGCCAGGTGGGGTACCGGCCGCCTGTGGTGAGCTCGAAGCAGATGATCCGGCACGGCTGGCGCTGGGCCGCCAGCGCCACATGATCGGGTTCGTCGGGGACGACGGCGCGAACCATTGCGCGTTCGCGTATCTCTTCGGAGGCCAGCTGGCGTGCGCCTTGCCGCTGCCCGGCTTAGCCATCGACGGGCCGAGCGTGTGGGTACTCGACTCGCAGCTACGTGAACCGCCGGCGCCTGAGGGTTACGACTCAGCGATTGAACGGATGCTGGGCGGGCAAGGGTGGTCACCGACGGACATCGAGGGTCTCCGTAGCGCATAGGGTCAAACGATGCGGCTCTATCTCGACTCGAACGTCTATGCCCACGCGGACGATCTTGGGCAGGGTCGAGATCTCGTCGAGTGGCTGGTGGATTCGGGCCACGAAGCGGTGCTGAGCGAGATCCACCTCGCTGAAGCTCTCGCGATTCCGGATGTCGTCGCTCGCGAGGGCCGCCTGACGCTGTTGGCCGCGGTGCCAGCGCGTGTGAGCCGGCCGCTCGCGTCTCTTCAGGCGGAGGAGTTCGTGCAGGAGGCGCAGCGGCTCCGCCCGGCATGGTCTCGGCAACCGGTGGGCGACCTCTCCGACGTGAATGACCTCCTCACCGCCTACGAGGAAGGCTGGAAGCAACTCCAGCGAGATCCGAGCGGACTGCTTGAACTCACCGGCGACTATCAGGCCGTCTCGGAGCAAGCCATCCGCGGCTCGCGCGCGGGACAGAAGATCATGCGCGAGGACCTCTTAGCCGGCGTCACGAAACTCACCGAGCTCGACTTAGGTGGTGAGCGCATCCCGGTCGGCCCGCTTGATCTCAGCGCCGACGACGACTTCTGCCGTTTTGAGTCATGCCTCTCCTGGTTTCAGGCACTCGTGCTGGCGATGCCGACGCTCGCAGAGTTGCGCGACTACACCGCACCGTATGTCGATGAGACCGCGATCGATGCCCGTGACTTCGCTCGGTTCTGGGCGGAGGACGTCGAGCTCATTCGGTTGCCGCGTGGCTTGGCGACGAGCATGGTGATGTCCGAGCAGCGGCGGTCGAAGATCAAACATGGCAACGTCGCCGATGCCCGCCACGCCGGCTACATCCTTGACGCCGACGTCTTCGTGACCGAAGACAACCTCCTGTTTCGGGCACTCCAGCGGGTGGTCAGCCGGCTGGCCGGCGGAGCCACGCCAGTACTCGTACTGCGGGCAGCTGATCTGATCGGGGGCCTCAGCGCGACTGTTGGGACCGCTCCGGGTCCGCCGGGAGCCGCCGTACGCTGACTCGATGGATGAGGAAGAGCAGCGCTGGTCGCAGCCGCTGACCCTTCAACAGCTCGGAGAGCTCACCGCGAGATGGCTAGAAGGCGACGGGTGGTCCCCGTGGAACACCGGCTCTCCCCCAAACTCCGAGACCGCGGCGCTCGTCCCGCAGTTAGCTTCGATGAACCGGTCTGGGTACGTGACGACGTTCTCCCAGCCAGGCGTCGATGATCGCCTCGGCGCTCAACGAGCAGCCGTCGCCGGCTTGTGCGATGAGGACGTCGCTGATCGTCTGGCCGGCTTGTCGCTGAACTCGGATCTCGTCGTCATCACTCACTACCCGGGGGTTGAGGCCACCTACGAGATTCCGATCAGCCTGGACGAAGGGCGGACGTTCACGGTGTGGCCTGGAGCGTGTCCTGCGGATTCCATGTGGGACGACATGCACCCGGAGACCGTTCGGGAGATCGCGGCGGCCTGGCAAGTGACGGTGATCGACCCTCAGTGGGGCCGTGAGGTCAAGCTCTGGGCGGCGGTCATCGACGCTCTCCAGCGGTCGGAAGCCGTGAGGGGGCTGATCCGCCCGCAGTGAGGCGCCGGCTGGGTCGGCGGACACCCGTCTCCGTCAGCGTGTCCTCGGTCGAGCTCTATGCGTCCTGGTGCGCCTCTCCGTCCCGGCCGGCCCGTACCGTCCCCTGGGGTGAACAGCAAGCAGCGCAAGCGCCAAGCTGACCGTCGCCGCGCTCACGGGGGCAAGGCGCTGAGGCCTCGGCTGGTACTGGAACGAGCGAGCTATTCGGTGGTCAAGAAGGGCCACATCGTCCCGTCGACCTATCAGCGCAATTTTGCAGTCGACAATCGAGTCGCCGTTCATCCGGTAAGTCGATCGGGCTGCTTCCTGCAGGCTCCGGAGAACGCCGGAACCCGTAGTCGCTTCTATCGCCGCCGCCGCCCTGACGGCTCCGAGATCGACGACGTCGAGGCGTCGCTGTCGGCCGTCGAGGACCTCGCCGGGCCGGTGCTCGCGTCGGTCGCAGGCGGCACTGCGATCGACGAGGACGTCAAAGGCGTGCTGGCCCAGTTCTTCGCGGTGCAGATGGTGCGCGGGCCGCTGTTCTTCTCGACGGTTCAGGATGGCGCCTCCAAGGTGATCTCTGAGGGAGTGCGCCAGGACACGGTCACGCCCGAGCTCCTGCGCCGATTCGACGGAAACATTCCAGCGATCCGCCAGGCTGCCCTTGACGAGTTCTGGATGAAGCGGTTCCAGGACATGCTCGGGAGAGCGCAGAAGGCAAGCTCGATCCTTGGCTGCATGCGCTGGCGCTTGTTGCGCTTCTCGCAACCGGTCGTCGCTTACTCGGATCAGCCGGTCGTCGTCTGGCCCGTAGGACGGCTCGTCGTCGACGAGCGTCCCACGCAGCCGACCCTCGGGCCGCTGAGTGCCTTGGAGATCCGCATCCCGATCTCGCCAACCCAGATCTTGTTGATGACCTGGGACGACGTGTCAGACGATGAGACGCCGGTCGCGGTGCCAACGCGCTACGCCGCCGAGACCAACGCGCTCGTGATCGCGCAGGCTGATCAGCAATGGATGCACCGGCCGGGTGAGGAACCACCGCTCGCGGGCCATCTTCTTCGACCGATCAGCGGCGCCCTTGATCCGTCCTACGACCACAACGTCGTCCAGCGTTCGCTACGTCGTCGGACGGCGGCTCGGCACTTCGAGCGGGTGGCCGACAAGCAGTTCGTCAACACCGTTCAATTGATCACGTCGATCTCGCGTGGCCCTGTTTCGAGGACGCGCGCCGGGACTGCTCGCCGCAGGCGTCGAGCTCGCCGCTAACTCGCCTGCTCATGTTGCGCTCGGTGCGCGAGCCGGGCTCGCTTGTGGGGAACAGGCCATCGACGCTGGCGCGGACGGCCCGGTTGTCCGGGACGCGCGTCAGGATCCGCCGCGATGCGACGATCCAGAGCCGCGCAGACAAGACGATCGCCGCAATGGGTGCAGGGTGTAGACGACCCCGAGGCGTGGGCGGTCAGCCACCAGTGGCTGCTCGAGGCGGCATTTGCGGCCTTCGACCGGACAGCCGAGTGGCCGCTCATCGAGGACGTCCAACGAGATCTCGCCGCTGAGCCAGAGCGTGCCGTGGCGGTCCCCCAGCTCGTCCTGGATATTCCGCCTTCGCTGGGCGCGCGGATGAGTCAGAGGGTCGAGCTCACCGTCCGAGCGCTAGCGCATGTTCCCGACGCGGCCCCGCTGCTTGAGCTCCTCGTCCTCGTGATGCGAGAAGCCGTCAGCCTCTATCCGGGGGAAGGCCCCGAGCAACCCGCGCTCCGGGGCTCTCAGATCAAGGAGCACTTCGACCTCGATGACGCCACCTACCGCAAGCTCTCGACGCTCGTGTTCTCTGAAGGATGGTTCTTCAACGGAGGCGGTGGTAGCGGGGACGGTGATTGGCACCGCTTCGTCCGCGGCGAGATCCTGCATCTCAGGGAGGTGCCCGATATCGACGGCTACCTCGATGCCGTGGCCAGGTATCGCTTCGGTGCCCCGGAGATCGAGGCCCCCCGCGACTCGGCGCGGGCGCCCGCCCGGTGGGCGGGTCCGTATCGGTGGCTGTACAAGCGTGACGTGACGGTGATCGACCTTCTCCTCATCACTGTCCTCGGCGGAATCGTCGTCGGGATCGTGGTCTGGCTGCTGACGCGATAGATGGGGTCAGGCATGTGGCACGAGGGCGGACCGGGTCCTTAAGTTGCCGACCAGCGCGCCGGCCTTCGACGGGGTAGCACCCAACACGCCAAGCGGCCGGGACGGACGGCCGTGAGTGCGATTTCTTCGGGTGCGCTGGAGAAATCTCCCAGCGGCGGTTGTTTGTCCGGAGTGGCCCGTGTCGATGCTCTGTGTCCGATTCTCGTGCCGAGCAGACTTCACGACGGCCGACGTGCGGAACCGGGCTGCGCGGGCGGGAGCGCGGACCTAGACTCGCGCTGATAGCAGAGACGGTGAGCGACCCCGTTCCAGAGCCCGACGAGGCGTATCGCGCGATCGGCCGGTACGTGGTGACGTTCTCTCACCTCGTATTCGCGATGCGCTCGAGTATCGAGAACCGGTTGATGGGAGGAGGGAACGGCTATCACCTGGTGCAGCTCGCGCTCGGGGAGGCTGCGGCGGCACAGCTGGCCAACTCATTCTTCGGTATGTGCTCCGAGGAGGCGATGCTCGAGCACGACGAGGACCGGAGGATCGCTCGGATGGTGAAGGCGAACGTGTTCGAGGAGATCAACCGCCGCAACGACCTCGCGCACGGCGATTGGTGGCCTGGGGTGGTGGAAGAATCGCCGGTCCTGCGGGATCCCACGCTGGTGCGCCTCAAGCCCGGACGCGGCAACTTCCCCAAGCGCCGGCCGTGGACCGGACGACCGGAGGACCTCGACCAAGAGGACGTCCGGCCGGGCGCACGGACCGTCCACCATTACTCGATCTCCGATCTGGATTCGTTGTCGGACTCGGTGCTTGATCTCGCCCGGGTGACGGCCGAGTTCGGTGCGCTGTGCATGAGGCAAGGGCAGCCGCGGCGCAAGGTGGAGCTTCGAAAGCACCTGGTGATCGTCGCCCGCCGCGTCGTCCTCGTCGCCGCTGATCCTGGAGCTTCGCCGAGCACCGACACCGGGACCGCCGCTGGTCCCGACGGCGCGCCCGAGAGCGGTCCTCCGAGCGAGACGTCTGCGTCTGGCCTGGACTGAGCGCGCCTGATTCGACGCCGGCAGAGCCGCCTGCAGCGCGCGTCACAATCGGTGGATGAGGATCGCGCTCACCCTGCCGCCACAGGATCCGGAATACCTCGACAGTCGCGGCGGTATCGAACTGCTGACGCATCTGCGCGGTGCCCCAGCACGCGTTCGTTACCGGGGCCTCGCGATCGACGGCGCGCTGGACCGCTTCGTCGCGGCGGAGCGCGATCACCTGCCCGAGAGCGAGGTCGGGGGCCTCGGCTTGATCGTGTTGCAGCGCGCCCTGCTCGCGGCCGAGGATCTCGGGGGTTTGCTTCACGCATTCGACGGCCCAGATCCCTGGGCACGTTTACGCTCGACCAAGATCTCCGACATCAGCTCCGTCTTCGAACGCGTCCTCGCCGACGGCGATCGCGCTCTCGAGACGATCTTTCGGCTGGCGACCGCTGAGGAGATCCTCGCCGAGGGACTGACCGGCGAACAGTCGAGCCTGTTACGACGCGTGCGCGCCCTGGTCGCGCAGCGCTGGCTGACCCGGCTGCGGGGTGGCGCTGAGCTCTGGACAGGTTCGCCGGTCGCGAAGGCGACGATGCACGGATTCCCGATCGTCGCCGGGGGCGAGCTGCTCGGCCCGCCGCCGGCGGGAATGCTCGCCGATGCCCTGCCGCAGCCTCCCCAGGGACGATTCGCCGCTGCCCTGATCTCCAGTGCGCGAAAGCAGCACGTCAACACGTCTGTCGTCCCCGTACCGCTCAATCGCCAGAGCGTTCAGCGCATGCGCGACGAGGGCAAGGCCGCCGCCGAGCTCTACGGAGAGTTGTGCGCGATGCACGCCACCTCCACCGAGCTGGGCATGCGCGCGCTCGTCCCGTGGGGGATGCTCGAGGAGCTCAGTAGCGAGGACCTCGTCGGGCTAGAACGCATCGCGGCAGAGCGCCGGGGCAGCCGATGACTCTGGTTCCAGCTTCAGACAACATGCCATCGCTCGAGAAGATCATTCTTCCGTCCCGGGCCATGCTCCGCTCTTGGCGTGAGCAGACACTGCCGGCGCGAGCCGCGGCGCTGGAGATGTCGGTAGAGCTGATCGACCGGCTCGATGCTGACGAGGATCCGGGAGTTCACGACATGGCTCTGCTCGGTGTGATCTCGGACGCGATGCAGCCGGTGGAGGACTTGGCCTACCTGGCCACCGCGTGGGATGCGCCGTTCAAGGGATTGGCGTATTACGTGCGGGCGACGACATACTCGGATCGCATCCCAACCAATTTCTGGCAGGGCGCGAGCCGATGGGATGACGACCGACTCGACGTTCTCGCCGGGTTCGCGATGAGAAACCCGGATACCGACACGGTCAGCGACTTCCTCGAGCTGACCGGCCTCGCCGTGGGGCTCGATCCCGAGGCTCTCAGGGTGTTGGAGAAGGCGCGAGCTGTGTCTCGGGCCCGACTCCGCGCTTGGCTTGAGGAGCTGGCAATCGCGTGGTCTGACTTCGCGCACTACTTTCGTGCCTTCAAGCACGGCGGGCTGGCGCTGCACCGGGCGGACACGACGTTTCTCAACGACGCCGATGACACTCCTGTCAGTCCATCGATTGCGGTGTGGAGCCGCCGAGGAAGCGGTAGCGAGGTTGCCGCCGACGCGAATCGACCCGGCGAGGTCGTACGCTACGCGAGCAGGACCGGCGAGTTGGCGATCGAGACGATTCGGAGCTTTCTCGAGAGTCGCCTTGCGCTGCTCGAGTCGGTCGTCATCAACGATGACGGCTCAATTGCCGGACTCCAGGAGCTGCAGCATCCGTGGTCAACCTGGCTTCTAGAGGCTGATCTCGCCGCCGACGAATGGGCGAAGCTCGGAAGAGGGCCGCGACTGCGATGGGTGGCGCCGACGGACAGCTGACGGCGCCACGTTCGTGCTGCCGAATCTCTGGCGCGCCCGGACCTAAGACCAGGCTAGGACGCGACGATCCGTGCCGAGATGGATGCGTGTGGCTCATATGCGGTGCCAGCGAGCACTCCGGGCACCGCCGTCAACCGAGATAAGACCCTCGTCGCGCAGTTGTGCCGTCAGCTCGTCACCAACACGAGCCGCAACCGATGCCACCTATCGGCGTTGGGGCCGGTAATCGGCGTGAACCGTACGTGTGTCGTCTGCGTGAAGCGTCAGTGTCCCTTTAGGACAGCCCGTATGACTGCTCGTGCGGCGAAGATCGCCGCGGCAGCCGTGGACGCTTTCGCAGCAGCCCGCCGATTGCTCCTCGGTGGAACCGGATGCTGGGTGATAGGCAGGGGCGTGGTCCGTCGACGCGGTGCCGCCCGTTGGTCGAGCTGACGCGGATGGACGGGCGGCGCATGGCGCTACGGCCGCCTGGGAAAGTTCACCCCGGGCGCCCGCACCGCCTGGCACACGCACCCGCACGGCCAGACCGTCTTCGTCACTGAAGGCATCGGTCTCTGCCAGCGCGAGGACGGACCCGTTGAGGTCATCCGGCCCGGCGACCGCATCTTCTTCGAACCCCGCGAGAACCACTGGCACGGCGCCGCACCCAGCCGGTTCATGGCCCACATCGCCATGCAACAGAACGACGAGTCAGGCAACCCAGTCACCTGGGGCCGACACGTCACCGACGAGGAGTACGCCGCCACTAGCCACGCCTGAGAGACGCCGCCAGGGGCGGCCGATCGCGACAGCGTCCGCAAAGGTCGCTTCCTGGCGCGCTGGCCCACGACTTCGTCGCGCGCGAGGTCAGGGTCGTCGCCGGGCGCAGCCCGGTGCGGTCACGGCATGTGCGGGACCCTGCCAGCGGGAAGCGTGCTTCTATCGCGCGGCGACGAGCACCTCGGCTTCGCTGGTGCGAACCGAGCCGACGAGGTTGTTGGCCTGTGCGCGCTTCGTGACGTTGTGGACCGTAGTCCCGGCCGGGCGGACGTCGATCGTGAACTCGATGCCCAACTGTGCCGAGACGCGCATGAGCGTCTCCATGCTCGGATTGACCTCGCCGAGCTCCAGGCGAGCCACCTGAGGCTGCTTCATTCCGAGGCGCTCGGCGAGCTCACGCTGCGAGAGATCCTGGTCGCCACGGTAACGAACAATCGCCAGCGCCACCGCACGTGCCAGCGCGGTCCGCTCCCACTCGGCCCGGAACTCCGGGTCGGAGTGGAGCTGCTCTGCGATCAGCTCGTCGTTGGTCTTCATCTCGCTGAGCTTCATAGGCTTCATGATAACACCCCTGTTATCGACAATTCCAGGCCGGACCTCAATCGAGTTCGAGCTGTCCGAATCGCTCGACTGCTCGCCTGACAGCGGCGTCGAAGCCGCGGGAGTCGATTTGTACCTCCGGTGCGACGGCGAGGATCACAAACGTGGATGGGCTGACGCGGCGGTAGATCGGGCGCCACCGGCTGCGACCGGCTCGGGGTCGAAGCTCGCGCAGGCCTTGGCCCGCCTCGCCCTGAACCGCGCTGGAGTGTGGGCTCCCAAGCCGCGGGCCCGCCGCCTCGAGCTTCTGAACGGCGTGGAGCATCGCGACCTTCTCCTCCGGCGGCCAGGAGGCGTCGCGCTCGGCGTCAGCGGAGGGATGCCACAGCGCGCGATACGGAGGACCCGGGTCCTTTGCGGCGGTCTGCGTCGCCTTCGTGACCCGGCTCTTGCCCTTCGCCTTCTGCTTTCGCTTGTCAGCCGCCATGGCCACCAAGCATCGGTGCCGGCGCGGCGGAAGGCTGCTCCGCTCGCTCGAACCGCGCGGCTTCGCGAGCGGCGATCGTTTGCTGCTTGATCGTGTCCAGCAGCTCCAGTCGCAGCTTGCGCCCGAATGGCGCGACCCGGTTGGCCGAGCGCTCGACGCGCCGTTGTCCCTCCTCATCGCGACAGATGTAGATCACCCCACCGATCTTGCCGCCGCGGATCCAGTCGCCGTGCAGCTTGAGGATCGCGTCCAGCCGAGGCCGGGACTTGCCGGCGAGTTCCACCTCGATCGCAAACGTCGACGAGACGCGCGACGCCACCAGGTCCGGACGGTGACCGGAGCGTTTCACGCTGTTGCGATCTTGCCAGTGCAACTGACCCGACCACTCAGGCCGGCTGAGGACCTCCCGCTGGCCAAGGAACATCCGGCCACGAACGGTCAGCCACGCTGCCGTCCACGCGCACGCGGAGTCATGTGCCCACCAGGTGGGCGCCGGCGTCGAGGCCGGGATCAACGGCAGGCCGAGCATCAGGACACCCTTCCGCGTCGCCAGGAACAGCGAGCCGTCACCCCAGGTCATCGGACAGCGCTCCAGCCAGCCCTCACGCTCCAGCCGCCGAGCGTGACTCCGAGCAGCCACCTCACTCCACCCCATCGCGTACCGCCACGGATCCAACGGCGACGGTCCACACCGAGCCAGCCACCTCAGACCAGCCATCGACCCAGGACCAGGCCGCAACACCCGACCCACCGCTTACCCCCTCCCTCCCCAGCCAGCATCTCCCAGCCACCGCCCATGCCCAACACCAGCCCGCCTCCGCCCCTGAACAACAACAACCAGCTGAATGCCCATGACTACCCGCACTCCTCCCCTCTCGTCAAATACGTGGAGGGCGGGTAGTCATGGGCACCGAAGCGCCCGATGCCCAGCAAACCCGGGGGCGGAGGCGGGCGCAGGTGTGGACTCGAGAACAACAGACCACGAAACACTTCGCTACACACCGTCCGGCCCGTCGACCGCGGCCCGATCGGCCCCTGGTTCGACTCGCGAGCGCCCGCCGCCCTCCAGCTCGTCAGCGACCGTCCGCAAGGCCGCCCACACCTCGCGGAACACGTATGCGACAGCGACGATGTCGGTCCCGGTGGCGGTGATCGAAAGCCGCTCGAACGCTGCATCGAACTCCTTCCACATCTCCGCCGGTCCCGGCCTGTTGCCTCCGCGCTTCAGCTCATACGGCAGGAGCTCGGCCATGTCGGGCTTCGACCGCCAGCGGACCCCCGCCGCCTCCGAGGCATTGAGCATCGTCGCGGCCATGTGCTCGCACGACTCGGCGATCGCACGAATCCGATCCACGTAACCTGGACTTGGCGGCGCGTACGCGCTCGCGTTGATCGCCTTGTCGTAACCGGCTATCGCGTGCTGCAGCAACTCCACCGCTCCCTGTGCTTTAGGTGTCCGTGGCTTTCGTGTCGGTGTCGGCGCCGCCGTAGGCTGGTCCTCTCGCGCGGCTTCTTCCGCCGGCCCGCGGTCAGGGCGGCGGGCAGACGGAGCGTCCCGTGCAGGTTCGAGACTGTTATGAAGCTGCTCTAGGACTTCGTCGGCTGTCAGGTTGGTCTCGTCGAGCATGCGATCAAGATCGGAGCGGCGGACGATCCACTTGCGCACGCCGGCTCGCGACGCCTTCAGCTGTCCTTTGCTGACCCATTGCCGCACCGTCGCCGGGTTGACTCGGAGCTCCGCTGCGATCTCAGCCAGCGTCAGCCAGGGGTCTGCTGCTTCGCGCTCTTCCTCGGTCAAAGACTTCTTCTTTCGCTCGCCGCTTCCATCCTAGTAGCAATCAGAGTATCTTAGACGGAGGTTGCCGTGAGTACAGCGTCAAGCAATGTCCCGCGTGTTGCGCTCAGCCGTCAGGAGGCGGCGATATCGCTCGGCATGTCGCTGGACTCGTTCGAGCGGCACGTCCAGCCCGAGCTGCGGCTGATTCGGCGGGGCAAGCTCCGCCTCGTCCCGCTCGCCGAGCTGGAGCGGTGGGCGAACGACAACGCGGAGTCGGTGTTCAGCCGTCCGCGCCGGGCATAGCATCAGCGGTCCTCATGGCCATCGGGATCCGTGTCCGTCACTCTCGCAACTGCACCTCGAGCGAGGGTGGACGCTGCTCCTGCAAGCCGACCTACCAGGCTCAGGCGTACGACACGCGAACAGGGCGGCAGGTGTGGCGGACGTTCGCCACCCTCAGCGCCGCCAAGCTGTGGCGCCAGGACGCTCAAGTGGCGCTGCGCCGCGGAACGATGCGCCCGCCCACCGCGAAGACGATCGCCGAGGCGGCCGAGGTCCTGATCAAAGGCGCCCACGACGGGACGATCCTCGACCGAGGCGGGAAGCCGTACAAGCCGTCGACCGCGCGCGGCTACGAGCAGCTGCTCCGCTCGTACGTCGTCCCGGCGCTCGGAGCCTGGAAGCTGACGCAGATCCAGCGGCGCGATGTCCAGGACTTCGTCGACGGTCTGCGAAGCCAGGGACTCTCCCCTTCAAGCATCGCGAACATCCTCGATCCGCTGCGCGTCATCTTCCGCCGGGCGATCCGCCGAGATGAGGTCTCGCTTGATCCGACCGAGAACCTCGACCTCCCCGCAATCCGAGGCCGGCGCGACCGGATCGAGCCGCCCGAGCGCGCGCACGAATACCTCGCCGCCCTCCCCGACTCCGAGCGAGCGTTCTGGGCCGTCGCTCTGTTCTGCGGGCTCAGACGCGGCGAGCTCCGCGGCCTGCAGTGGACCAACGTCGACTTCGACAACGGCGTGATCCGCGTCGAGCGCTCATGGGACCCGGTCAAGGGCCCGGTCGACGTCAAGACCGGCGCCGGCCGTCGTGCCGTCCCGATGGCCTTCGTCGTCCGCCGCGCGCTGATGGCCCACAAGCAGCGCACCCAACGAGACGGCGCGGATCTCGTCTTCGGCCGCACCAAGACCGAGGCGTTCTTCGCCTCGACGATCCGGGCCCGCGCCAACAAGGCCTGGACCCAAGCCGGGCTCGAGCCGATCACTCCGCACGAGGCCAGACATTGCGCGATCTCCTACTTCATCGCCGCCGGCCTCGACTGGAAGCAGATCTCAACCTGGGCCGGACACGGTGACGTACGCCAGACCTGGAACCGCTACGGCCACCTCGTCCCCGGCGGCGAAGAGCAGGCCAGAGAACGTCTGGACGCCTACCTAAACCCTCCTGAGCCGATCACGACTGTGGCGCAGACTGTGGCGCACGACCCCCAGAACGACGAAACCCCCGTCAACACGGGGGTTCTGAAGTACCGCTACCGGGATTCGAACCCGGGTTACCGCCGTGAGAGGGCGGCGTCCTAGTCCCCTAGACGATAGCGGCGGGGTGCGGGAGGAGCAGGGCTTTTCCGGTTGAGGTTCCCTGCGCCTCACTGAGGAGGGGCAAGATCCCGGATCCGACCCTTCCACGCCCGAGCAAGGGTAGCGCGTGCGGTCCACCCTGGGCGCCGACGGAGTCGGACCTGCTAGGCCGCGGCAACGAGGTTCGGCTTGCTCTGGATCATCCGGAAGAGGAGGAGGATCGCCACGGGCGCGCACCGAGGCACGCCCCCGCTCTCCGACCACTCTCCCTTGATAAGTTGGGCTGGCTCGCGGCTGTGGCGGAATCGGTAGACGCGCAGGCTTCAGGTGCCTGTGTCCTCAGGGACGTGGAGGTTCAAGTCCTCTCAGCCGCATCTCTACGCGTGTCGGTCCGATCAGACCGGCGAAGCGTTCCAGCGCTCGATCACCTCGGTGTCGCGCTCATGGCCGAGGACGCCGATCGACCCCGCCGCGAGCGCGAAGCGGGCACCGGTAGCCGGCGACATCCCAAGCCAGCGCGCGGTCAGCACCCGGAGGATGTGACCGTGAGCGAATACGAGCGCATCGCCGCTCGCGGCTCGCAGCCGCTGCAGCACGAGATCCGCGCGGGCGCCGACCTCGTCGGGGCTCTCCCCGCCCGGAGCGCCGTCACGCCACAGGTTCCACGACGGCCGCCCCACGCGGATCTCGTCGGTCGTCAGGCCCTCGTACTCTCCGTACTGCCATTCGTGCAGGTTCGGATCAATCACCGGATCCTTGAACCCCGCGAGGTCGCACGTCTCGCGCGCACGTCGCAAGGGGCTGCACACGACGAGGGAATAGCTCTTGGCGAGCGCGGAGGACAGTTCCGCGGCGCGCCGGCGACCCGCCGCCGTGAGTGGCACATCGGTTCGGCTCGTGTGCTTGAGCGTGGCGCTCCATTCGGTCTCACCGTGGCGGACGATCACGATGCTGTGAAGCCGATCCCCTCCGGGGGCCGACGCAACAGCGGAGCTCGAACTGGGGCCGGACATTGCCGCGCATTCTCCCCGCTTAGGCGGCGCGGCGCTCTGCGACCGCCAGGGGGGCGCTGATGTCCGCGCAATCTGCGCACGGGGCCACGGCGCCGACGCGCTCGAGCTGCTTGTACGCCTTGCATCCGAGGCAGAGCGCGAACACCGACTCGAGCCCGGCCGCGCAGACGAAGGCGACCAGGATCACGTCGGTGGCGGTGTGCGCCCGGACGAGCAGGGCGAGGATCAGCGCCGCCGTCGACATCACGGTGCCCATTCCCTGCGCGAAGCGCTTGGGCGGCCCGGGCACGGGCTTGGCCGGGCCGAGCCGCGGCGCGATCACGCGCTGTGCGACGCGGCCGAGCGGGCTCAGTGACGGACCCGTCAGCAAGCGTGCCCAAAAGCCGTAGGTCAGCGGGATGAGCAGCCAGTACCAGCCCGTCGCAAGGATCACGAGGACGGTGGCCGCGACGACGCCGGCCACGACCCGGCTGGCCTTTTCGTTGACCGGGTTGGGAAAGGAGAACAGATCGCGCATCGCCCCATACTCTACTGAACCACTGATGTTCAAATCCTGGCCTCGCCTTGGCGGCGACGGCGGCGGGCGGGCGCGAACGCCCTGACGAATCGGTCACCTCGCGGGCGCAAACCCCCCTGACGAGTCGGTCGCCTCGCCGGCGCCAGGGACTCTACGAGTCCGTCGCCTCATAGGCGTGGGAGGCCACCAGCTCCCGCGCCGCCGCTTGGGCCAGGATGGCGTCCTGATGCTCGATCGCCATGTGCTCGCGCAGCCGGCGGACGAGCTCCTGGTCGGTATCCGCGGCGAGGACCTCGCCGCAGGCGTTGCATTCGATCACGCGCATGCTCACTCCCCTCCTGTCCGCTCGATTTCGGCGACTTCGGCGCGCCGCCGGACGTGACGCTCCTCGGCCGAGATCTCCGCCGCAACGAACGTCCTGGCGATCTCGGCCGCCACCTCGACGCCGATCACGCGCCCGCCCATGCAGAGCACGTTCACGCCGTCGTGCTCGACCGCCTGGTGCGCCGTGTAGCTGTCATGAATGGTTGCGGCGCGGATGCCGCGCATCTTGCACGCAGCGACGGAGACTCCCGCGCCCGACCCACAGACGATGATCCCACGATCCGCCGCGCCGGAGACGACAGCACGACCGACCTCGAGCGCCTTCACCGGGTAGTCGATCGGTTCCGTCGTATCGGTGCCGAGGTCCAGCACCTCGTGGCCGGCACCGGCGATCTCCGCGAGCAGCCGCTCGCGGAGCGGGACGCCGGCATGGTCGAACCCGCAGGCGATTCTCATCACCTCACCTCCTCCAGCTCGTGGACGGCGAGCAACGCTGCGCCGAGGACACCAGATCTGACTCCATGGCGGGCGAGCCGGATCGTCGTCCGGCGCCCGACCCCCGGGAGCGTGTAGCTCCGCGCCACCCGCTTGGCCGGGGTCAGCAGGAGATCCCCGGCGCGCGCGGCGCCACCACCGATCACGACCTCCTCGGGATCGAAGGTGTTGATCGCGTTCGCGATCCCGACCCCGACGCGTTCGCCCCACACCTCGACGATGCGTGCCGCGTCCGGGTCGCCGTCCTGCGCCGCCCGGACCGCGTCGGCCCCCAGGACCGGCTTTCCACTGGCTCGCAGGCGACCGAGCTCCGACTCGGGGTGGATGTCCGCGACTTCCGTCGCGAGCGCATCGAGCGCGTGTCCGGCGGCAACGAACTCCAGCGATCCCGGGTGCGCAAACCGTACCGGCGCGGGGACCGCGCCCGACAGATCCATGCCAACGATCGTGTGGCCGAGCTCGCCGGCGGCCCCGGTTGCGCCACGGTAGATCCTCCCGCCGAGCACGATCCCGCCGCCGATACCGGTCCCCACGGTGATCATGACGAGGTTCCGTGCGATCAGCCGGAGCTCCTCGTCGTGCGCCTCGGCGAGCGCGGCGACTGTCGCGTCATTGTCGACGAACACCGGCACGCGGAGGCGTTCTCCGAGCGTCGCGCGGATCGGCACGTCGGCTAGGGGCACGTTGACCGAGCTCACCGCGCGCCCGGTCTCGAAGTCGACGACGGAGGGAATTCCGATCCCGACCGCGCTCAGGTCGTCCGCTCGCACTCGCTCCACCACGCTCACGAGCTGTTCGATCAGCGTCCGCGCGCTGGCCGTCTCGGTCGGGACGAGCACCGACTCGCCGAGTGTCTGCTCGCGCAGCCCGGCGGCTATCACCTTGGTCCCGCCGAGGTCGACGCCCACGACCTGGCCGGTCACGACTCGGGCCGAACTGCGCCCGCCGCCGGCGCATCGAGCAGCACCGTGATCGCGTCCGTGAGCGGCGGCAGCAGCGACGCCGGCACGTGCGGCTCGGGCTTCGCTCCGGGGCCGAACGCGGCCGCGACGGCGTTCGCCTTCTCAGCTCCCGTGACCAAGAAGACGATCCGGCGCGCGGACGCCAGGGCGGGCAAGGTCAGCGTCACCCTCGACACGAGCGGCTCGCGGCCCGGTTGCTCCACGCCCACCACGAGCTTCGAGCGTTCGGCCAGCGCCTCCTGGTCGGGGAACAGCGAGGCGGTGTGCCCGTCGGGACCGAGACCCAGTAGGAGCAGGTCGAGTCGTGGCGTTTCCGCGGCTCGGAGCTCCTCCTCGTACTCGGCCGCGGCCGCGGACGGGCCGAGCTCGCCGCGGATCCGCTTCACCGCGGGGCCTGCTGCCCCGAGCGGGTCGAGCAGCGTGGCCTTGGCCATCGCGTAGTTTGAGCGATCGTCGTCGGGAGGGACGCAGCGCTCGTCGCCGAACCACACAGTCGCGCGAGACCACGGCGTGCCCGCGCTCGCTGCGCGCTCGTAGGCGGCGCGCGGAGTCGAGCCGCCCGCGAGCACGATCTGGCCGCCCGCAGCGGCGACGTCGACGAGCAGCTCCGCGCACGTGGCCGCGGGGTCCTCGACGACGCGTAACTCGACGCTCATCCGACCGCCGGGCAGAACTCCCGCGCGCAGGAGAGCGCCGGGCCGTAGGTCGGGTCGCGCAGTAGCGCCTGCCGGACCCCCTCGCCGAGGATTCCTCCCTCGCCGCGGGAGGCACCGAGAACCTGCCAGGTCGACTCCGTTCCGTCCTCGGACCGCCGCCGCGCGCACAGACCACCGGAAGCCCGGTCCAATGACAGCGACCAGCCGCCGGGCACTGCGACGGTAACGCCCGTCAGCCCCGGCACGACCTGATCTGAGCTGTCCAGCTGCACCTCGACGTCGTGGTCGCCGGCGTGCGCGACGCCACGCAGCTCGTCGCCATCGTGCCGGCTCAGCGGCGTCGGCCGCCAGTGAAGCCGCGACGCAAGCCACCCGGCGAGCAGCGCCGCGCTCGCGGTCGAGCTCGCCTGGTGGCGGGCGGCGATCCGACCGATCTGCCAGAGCAGCTCCCGCCGCCCGGGCGGGTCGAAGGTCGCGGCGAGGCGCTCCCGCCACGGGGTCGTGCGCAGCCACGCGAGGTCGACGACGTATACCGATCCGAGCAGCTCGGCGGCCCGCGCGAGTGCGACCGCGGGCTCGGGCTCATCGTCGGAGTCGATCAGAATCACATCGGCGAGCGCGAGCAGTGCGTTGATCGCCTCGAGGTGTCCGTGTGGGCACCAGATCATCGTCGGGATCTCCGCCGCCCTGACCGGGTCGATCACATTGTCGAGGTTGGCGAGGTGGACTTCGCCAAGGTCGATCTCGACCTGCTCGAGGATCACTCCGAGCGCATCCCCCGTCGGTTCCTCGTAGCTCATCACGACGCGGGCGTCGATCGTCGTGCGGCCCGGCTCGACCGCGCACAGCACCGTGCGCGACGCGTGGTAGCGGCCGACGCGCTCGAGGCGGTTGGCGATCTCGCCCTTCCACGACCGGTCGACAACGACCACGAGGTTGAGCACCCGCGCCGGCACGAGCAGATGGTTGGCCGCGTGGCGAGCGCGCAGCAGCTCGCGCAGCGCGTCATCGATCGCGTCCGGCGTCGTATTGCACTCGGTCCAGATGTCCTCGCTCAGAGCCGCCTCCACACGTGGCCGGGTTCGAGCAACGAGCTCGCCTCGGGCGGGCCCTGAGAGCCGGCCGGATACTGCGGGATCGGGGTCGTCGTGTCCTGCTTCCAGGCCGTGAGGATCGGGTCGATGATCCCCCACAGCGCCTCGATCTCGTCGTTGCGGGTGAACAACGTCGCATCGCCGCGCATCGCGTCCAAGATCAGGCGCTCGTAGGCCTCTGGCGACTGCGACACGAACGAGGTTCCGTAGTGGAACTCCATGTTGACCGGGCGGATCCGCATCCTCGCTCCCGGGATCTTCGCTCCCAGCGAGATCGAGACGCCCTCGTCCGGCTGGACGGTGAGCACGATCTGGTTGGGCTGCACACCGACCGACCCTTGGCTCTGAAAGGCCAGGTGCGGGACCGGCTTGAGCTGGACGGCGATCTCGGTCAACTTGCGCGCCAGGCGCTTGCCCGTGCGCAGGTAGAAGGGCACGCCCGCCCAGCGCCAGTTCGAGATGCGCAGGCGCAGCGCTGCGTAGGTCTCGGTCCGCGAGTCGGGCGCGACCCCGTCCTCCTCCCGGTAGCCACGCACCCGCACGCCCCCCTGCCCGCCGGGGCCGTACTGGGCACGCATGGCCATCGTCGGTACGCTCGCGAGGTCCGGCGGGACGATCGCCTCGAGCACCTTGAGCTTCTCGTCGCGCAGCCGATTGGCCTCGAACGCGGTGGGAGGCTCCATAGTCAGGAGCGCCAGCAACTGGAGCATGTGGTTCTGGACAAGATCGCGCAGGGCGCCGGCGCCCTCGTAGTAGCCGGCCCGGCCTTCGATGCCGATGTCCTCGGCCGCGGTGATTTGTACGTGGTCGACGTAGTTGCGGTTCCACACCGGTTCGAACAGCGCGTTGGCGAAGCGGAACGCCATCAGGTTCTGGACCGTCTCCTTGCCGAGGTAGTGGTCGATCCGGAACACCTGGGACTCGTCGAACACCTCGAGCACTTCGGCGTTCAGCCCGCGGGCGGAGGCGAGGTCGTACCCGAACGGCTTCTCGATCACCACCCGGGACGCTCCCCCCTCGGCGGTTGCGTTCAGGCCCGCTTTCCCGAGCTCGCCGATGATGATTGGGAAGAACTGCGGCGCGGTCGCGAGGTAGAACACGCGCGAGAGCGGATAGCCGGCCTTGTCGTCGAGCTCGTCGAGCGCACGGCCGAGGTCGCCGTACACGCTGTCGTCGTCGAAGAGGCCGGGGATATAGCGCATCTCCGCGAGCAGGCCGTCGAGCACCGCCGGGTCGGGCTTGGTGCGTGAGAAGCGCTGCACCGACTCGCGCGCGATCGCCTGGAACTCCTCGTCCGCGTGATGAGAGCGTGAGACGGCGACCAGCTCGAAGCGCTCGGGCAGCGCACCCTCGTGGGCGAGGTTGTAGAGCGCCGGGAGCAGCTTGCGGTGGGCGAGGTCGCCGGTCGCGCCGAAGATGACGAGCGCGGTCGGACGGACGGGCAGGCGCTCGAGCCCCTCGGCCAGCGGATTCTCCGTCACGGCGGTCATCGCTTCGCGGTCAGCGGCATCAGCCCGTCCCCAGCAGCGCACTGATCCGTTCGGTGAGCGACTCAACCGCCACCGCCGGATCGCCTTCGAGCTTCACGCGCTCGGCGGGAAGGCCGTGGGCGCGGAGCGTCTCCAGGTCCGCGTTCGCCTGCGCGGCGATCAACGTTCCGAACGAGAAGCCGGCGCCGGGAATCTCGAGGTCGCTCCCGGGATGTGCCGGCATCGTGTCGTCGACGAGCTGGAGGAAGCGACCGACCGGCGGCCCGCCTTTGTGGAACTGGCCGGTCGAGTGCTGGAAGCGCGGACCGTAGCCGAACGTCGTGGCGGCGCCGGTGGCCGCGCGCAGCGTGCCCCGCAGCTGGGCGATCGCGGTGTCGAGCGCAGCTGATGGCGGCAGGTAGCCAAGGAGCGCGACGTAATGGGGCGGTCCCGCATCGCGCAAAAGCGCGCGCAGCGCGTCGTCGTCGGCCGTCGCCACCTCGGGCACGGCGCCGGAGTCGAGCACGCGCTTGGTGTTGTCCTTGGCCTCCTGGACGTTCGGCTGGTCGAACGGATTGAGCTCGAGCGCCCATCCCGCGACCGCGGTCGCGAACTCCGCGAGGAAGAAGATCCTTCCCAGGTCGGCAGCGCCGTGCGTCGCGAGCGTGAGCGTCGGGTGGCCCACGGCCGCGAGCGCGGCCAGCGCCTGATCGAGCTCCTCGTTCGGTGCGTCCGCGTTGCGAAGGTAGACGAAGACGCGATCGTCACCGTAGACGCTCGGGGGTCCGAGCGGCTCATCGACGACGGGCAGGATCCCGCGGCCCCGCTTCCCGGTGGACTCGGCGATCAGTTGCTCGGCCCACAGACCAAAGCTCTCGATCGGCTCCGAGACGACGAAGGTGAGCTTGTCGCGGCCCTGCAAGGCGAGCTCGCCGAGCACGGATCCGAGCCACAGCCCCGAGTTCGACTGGCTGGAGTCGTAGTGGGCGCAGGTCTGCTCGGCGACCTGGCAGCGGTGCAGCAGCGCCTCGATGCTCACCCCGACCAGCGCGGCGGGAACGAGGCCGAACAGCGACATCACCGAATAGCGCCCGCCGATGTCCGGCGGGTTCAGGAAGCACCGGCGCAGTCCACCGTCCTTGGCGACCCGCTCGAGCGGGCTGCCGGGGTCGGTGATCATGACGAACTGTCGGGGCTGCGCCTTGACCTTGAAGTAGCGGTAGTGCGAGAGCGTCTCGATCGTCCCCCCCGACTTCGAGGCGACGATGAAGAGGGTGTTGGGAATGTCGAGCGTCGCCTCCAGCTCCCGGATTACGTCCGGGTGGGTCGAGTCGAGGACGTGGAGCGCGAGTCCTTCGGGGACGTCGGCGAACGAGCGGCGGATCACCTCGGGGCCGAGTGATGAGCCACCCATCCCGAGTAGTACGGCGTCGGTGAAGCCCTCGGCGTGGCACTCCTGTGCGAACGCGTGCAGGTCGCCGGCATGCTCGAGCATCGGCTCGGACACGGTCAGCCACCCGAGCCGGTCCTCGATCTCCGGCACTCCGGGGCCGCCCCACAGGGAGGGGTCGCGTCGCCAGATGCGCTGGGCGACGTTCTCCGCCAGCGCGCGCCGCACGCGGGCGGCGATGGGGGCCTGGAGATCGTGCGGAATCGTCGCCTGGATCGTCGGCGGGCGCTGGGTGATGACCGCGGCGCGGCGCGACTCGATCCCCTCGAGCAGCCTCCGCATCGCGTCCGCGAACTGCTTGATCCCGTCGACGAGCAGAGCCTCCGTCACCTCGGCGAGGTCGATCCCCGCCTTGGCGAGCGCGTCGAGCTCTTCCGACGGGTCTTGCTCGACGGTGGGGCCCTTGATCTGTCCGCGCTCGGCGACCGCAAGCAGCGTCGCCAACGGCATCGTGTTGACCGACTCGCGCCCGACGAGCTCGTCCACGTACATCGTGTCCGGATAGCGAGGGTTCTTGACCCCCGTCGAAGCCCACAAGGGGCGCTGGACCACGGCGCCGGCGTCGTGCAGCGCCTCCCAGCGGGGGCCGGAGAAGATCTCCTCGAACCTGCGGTAGGCAGCGCGGGCGTTGGCGATCGCTGCCGTGCCCCCGAGCTCGTCGTGGCCGAGCTCGGCGAGTCGCTTGTCGACCGCGGAGTCGACGCGCGAGACGAAGAAGCTCGCGACCGAATGGACGTCGAGCGACTTGCCCTCCGCCAGGCGTCGCTCGAGCCCGCGTAGGTAAGCCTCGGCGACCCGCTCATACGCCGAGACGGCGAACAGCAGCGTCACGTTGACGTTGATGCCCTCATAGATCGCCTGCTCGATCGCGACAACGCCCTCGGGGGTCCCTGGGATCTTGATCATCACGTTGGGCCGGTCGAGTCGCTGCCAATACGAGCGCGCCATCGTGAGCGTCCCCTCACCGTCGTGGGCGAGCTCGGGCGCCACCTCCATCGAGACGAAGCCGTCGTGATGATGCGTGGCGCGGTGGACCTCGGCCAGGACATCGGCGGCGAGCTGCACGTCTCGCATCGCGAGGCGCTCGTAGATCGCGTCCGCGTCGAGCTGCTCCCGGGCGGCAGCGTCGAGGTCTGCGTCGTAGTCCGTCGAGCCGAGGATCGCCTTCTCGAAGATCGACGGGTTCGAGGTCACGCCTCCCAGCGACTCCTCCCTGACCATCCGCGCGAGCTCGCCCCCTTCCACCAGCGTGCGGCGGATCTGGTCGAGCCACGGGCTCGTTCCGGCTTTGGCCAGCGCGGCGAGACGGGGGTTGACCTGGGACTCGGTCGTGCTCATCACTGCTCTCCCTTCGATAGCGCTCGCGCCCGCTGGACGGCTGCCCGGCCGCTCTGCGCCACACGCTCCGGCGTGAAGCCGAAGTGCCGGTACAGGACGCTCGCAGGAGCGGACGCGCCGAAGCTCTCCATCCCGATCGCCTCGCCGGCGTCACCGACCCAGCGATGCCAGCCGAAGGTGGCCGCGGCCTCGAGCGAAACCCGGGCGCGACACCCTGGTGGCAGCACCAGGTCGCGGTAATCGGCGCCCTGGGCGGCGAAGCTCTCGACACACGGCATGCTCACCAGCCGCGTCGCGATCCCTTCCACCTCGAGCAGGTCCGCGGCGATCGAGCAGATGTGGACCTCGGTGCCGGTGGCGATGAGGATCAGGTCGGGTGGGCCGGGCTCGCGGTAGGAGTCGCGCAGGACGTAAGCGCCGCGCTCGATCGCGTCGCGGGGGACGGCCGCCGGGTTCCACGTCGGCACCCCCTGGCGCGAGAGCGCGAGCACGGTCGGCCCCTCGCGCGAGGCGATCGCGTGCCGCCACGCGAGCGCGGTCTCGTTGGCCCCCGCGGGCCTGATCACCTTCAGCCCGGGCACCGCGCGCAGGCCGGCGAGCTGCTCGATCGGCTGGTGGGTCGGCCCGTCTTCGCCGAGGCCGATCGAGTCGTGGGTGAAGACGAAGATCGACGGCAGCTCCATCAGCGCAGCGAGCCGGATCGAGCCGCGCATGTAGTCGCTGAAGATCAGGAACCCGGACCCGTAGCCGCGCAGGTAGTGGAGCGTCATCCCGTTGACGACGGCGCCCATGGCATGCTCGCGGATCCCGAAGTGGAGGTTGCGTCCCGCGAAGGCGCCGTGGTCGATGTTCTCTGCGCCGTCGATCAGCGTCAGCGTCGAGGGCGCGAGGTCAGCCGAGCCACCGACGAGCTCGGGCACTTTGGCCGCCGCCCATTGGAGGATCGTATGCGACGACTTGCGTGTGGCCGTCATCGTCCCACCGGCATGGAAGGTCGGGACCTCGGCGTCCCATCCGACCGGCAGCTCGCCGCGAATGAGCCGTTCGAGCTCCTGGGCGAGCGCGGGGTGCTCCTCGCGGTAGCTCTCGAGACGCGTCTGCCACGCCGACTGCTCCGAGGCGCCCCGCTCGACGCAGCCACGGAAGTGCGCGAGCGCCTCGGGGGGGATGAAGAACGGCTCCTCGCTCGGCCAGCCATACACGTGCTTGGTCAGCTTGATCTCCTCCTCGCCGAGTGGAGAACCGTGCGCGGCCGCGGTGTCCTGCTTGTGGGGGCTGCCCTGCGCGATGCGGGTACGCACGATGATCAGCGATGGCCGGTCCTCCACCGCGATCGCCTCGCGCAATGCCCCCTCGAGCGAGTCCAGCGCGATGTTCTCCTCGAGATCGAGCACGTGCCACCCGTAGGCCTCGAACCGAGCGCCCGTATCCTCGGTGAAGGTGATCGCCGTGTCACCCTCGATCGAGATGTGATTACGGTCGTAGAAGGCGATCATGCGACCGAGCCCGAGATGGCCCGCGAATGAGGACGCCTCGGCGGAGAGCCCTTCCTCGAGGTCACCGTCGGAGGCGATCACGAACGTGTGGTGGTCGACGATCTCGTGGCCGGCGCGGTTGAAGCGCGTCGCCAGCATCCGCTCGGCGAGCGCCATCCCGACGGCATGGGAGATCCCCTGTCCGAGCGGTCCGGTCGTGACCTCGACGCCGGGAACGCGGCCGTATTCAGGGTGCCCGGCGGCCTTCGACCCGAGCTGGCGGAAGCTCTTGATGTCCTCGAGGTCGATGTCGTAGCCGCTCAGGTAGAGCGACGAATAGAGCAGCATCGAGGCGTGGCCACAGGAGAGCACGAAGCGATCGCGGTCGGGCCAGGCAGGATCGCGCGGGTTGTGCTTCATCACGCGCGTATAGAGGACATAAGCGAGCGGCGCCAGCGCCATCGGCGTCCCAGGATGGCCCGAGTTCGCCTTCTGGACAGCGTCCATCGACAGCGTGCGGATCGTGTTGACGCACAGCTCGTCCAGCCGCTGATCCACGCCGGTCGCCGTCAACGCGGGCTGGCGGTCGGAGCGGAGCGGGCCACGACTGGAGAGGATAGTCAGATCGCGTCCGCCCCCACCCGCCAGGCGCTCAGCCGAACAGCACCCCGTAGCGCTCGTACTCCTCGACGGGCACGGTGCGTACCTGGGCCACCGCCTCGGCGAGCGAGACGAGCTCGATCCTCGTCGCGTGGAGCGCGGTCATCATGCCCCAGCGGCCGTCGTCCGCCGCGTCGATCGCCGCCAGACCCAGGCGTGTCGCGAGCACGCGGTCGAACGCGGTCGGGGTGCCGCCCCGCTGGACGTGACCGAGCACGGTGGCCCGCGTCTCGAACCCGGTCCGCGACTCGATCTCGTGTTCGAGTTGGACGCCGATTCCGCCCAGCCGCGGGTGGCCGAACTCGTCGAGCTGGCTCTCGGCGATCACCATCGTGCCCTCCTTCGGAGTCGCCCCCTCGGCCGCCACCACGATCGAGAAGTACCGGCCGCGCGCGTGACGGCGGCTGATCAGCCGGCACACCTCGTCGATGTCGAAGGGAATCTCCGGGATCAGGATCACGTCGGCACCACCGGCGATGCCCGAGTGCAGCGCGATCCAGCCCGCGTTGCGGCCCATCACTTCGACGACAAGGATCCGGTTATGGCTCTCGGCGGTCGTGTGGAGGCGGTCGATCGCCTCCGTGGCGACGTGCAGCGCGGTGTCGAAGCCGAAGGTGACATCGGTCGCGCCGAGGTCGTTATCAATCGTCTTCGGCACGCCGACGACGTTGATGCCGTCGGCGTACAGGCGACTGGCGGCACCGAGGGTGTCCTCGCCGCCGATCGCGATCAGGCCGTCGAGGTTGAGGTCGCCGATCGTCGCGCGCACGCGCTCGAGCCCGTCCTCGCGCTTATAGGGATTGGTCCGGGAGCTGCCGAGGATCGTGCCGCCGCGCGGGAGGATCCCCCGGATAGCCTCGAGGTCGAGCTCGGTGACCGAGCCTTCGAGGACGCCGCGCCAGCCGTCGCGGAAGCCCACGATCTGATGCCCGTAGTCGTCGACTCCCTTACGCACCACGCCGCGGATGACGGCGTTCAGCCCGGGACAGTCACCCCCACCGGTCAGGACTCCGATGCGCATTGATCGGCATCTTAGGGTTCGCAGACGGGTGCGTGGGGCGCCGCGACCGCGACGAATAGGATCCACCGAATGCGTCGCCGTCGCGCTCCCGGTGCTCGGGAGCCGGCAGGGGTATCCCGTGCCGGTCGATGACACCTCCCCGGAGTTCGCGCAGGCGGCCGCGGAGGACGGGATCGTGCTCGGGCACCAGTCCTTCGATTGGCTCTCCGAGCAGGGGCACTTCGGCCTCGAGCGCGTCGCGATGGAGCGTCGCGATCCCGCGCTCAGGGAGCCGGTGACGGCCGCGGTGGAGGTGCTGAGCGCGATCTACTCGCGCCTCAAGGGCGATCGTGCGGTGCTGCAATCCGCCCGTTCCAATCTGCTGCTCGCGGTCGACCTCGTGCACGAGCCGACGGGAACCTTGATCGAGGTCGACGAAGCGGTCCATTTCACCTCGGATCGCCTCGCCGCGCTCGACCTCTACCCCCCGAACGTAGCGGTCGGTTTCGATCTGAACCAGTACAAGGAGCTGTGTAGGGCCTGCTCAGCGAAGACGGACGGATTCGCCCGTGGGCTCCCCGCCAAGGGGTTCGGCTTCGGCGGGGTGCAGCGCGAGCGCGCTTACCACGACGCGCTCCGAGATCTCGCCACGCCGGCGATGGGCCACCCCCGGCTCGTGCGCATCGTCGCCCTCGACAGTGACGGCGCGGCCGCGTACCGGCGACACCGGGACGCGCTATTGACGCTTCTCGCGCCCTAGCCCCGTTTTCTCGCTAGCCGCGTCCGCCGGGCCACGCGGGCCTCCTCGGCACCTCGCCGTCGACTTCGACCGCGACGTTGATCGTGGAGCACACGCCGCATTTGACGCGGACCTTCTTGGTCATCTGGATCGGGTGCATGGCGTGGGCCAGGACGTTGTCGCATTTGACGCAGATGTAGTCATCCGGCCCATTGCCGTTGAACACGGGTCTGTCGGCGTCCTCTTGCAGGGCGGTGCCGCCGTCGGGCGGGACCTCGCCTTCGCGTATCGCTCTCATCTTGATGCTCGCCATCTCCAGGCTCCTCTCGTATCCACGCCATACCGAGGGTCGCGAACCCGTTAGTGGATCTTTCCCCCGCCCCGCTGGGACAGTCGTCCGCCGTCGCGGCCGTAGCGGACCGCGACAAGCTCGGCCATGATCGACAGCGCGACCTCCTCCGCGCTGAGCGCGCCGAGGTCGAGGCCGACGGGAGCGCTGATCCGCGCGAGATCGGCTTCGGCCACCCCGGCGGCGAGCAGCCGCTCACGACGCTCCGCCTGCGCGCGCTTGGAGCCCATCGCGCCGATGTAAGCCGGCTCGGCGCCGAGCGCCAGCGTCAGCACCTCGTCGTCGATCTTCGGGTCGTGGGTGAGAACCGCGAGGTAGGTGGCACGGTCGATCCCTCCAAGTTGCTCGAGCGCGTTCCCCGGCCACGCGACCACGACGTCGACCGCGTCGGGAAACCGCTCGCGGGTCGCGAACTGGGCGCGCGGATCGATCACGTACGGTCGCCAACCGGTCACGCGCGCGAGGTGCGCCAGATGATTGGCGTACTCGACCGCGCCGAAGATCAGCAACCGCGGAGCGGGCGCCGTGACATCGACGAACAAATCACCACGCAGCTCAGAGCGCTCCGCCCACATCAACTCATTCGCGTGAGCGACCGCCTCCGCATCGAGCTCAGCGTCACCGAGCGTACCCTCCCGCCCGCCGTCTGCCCGCACGAGCAACCGCTCGCCCACATGCTCCCCACCGACCGCCGTCACCAGCGCCGCGCGGCCGTCCGCGCGCGCAGCCTCGGCGAACGAGCTCTGAGCGCTCACGGCTCGTAGCGTTCCACCCAGACATCGATCTCGCCGCCACAGGGCAAGCCGACGTCCCAGGCGTCGCTGTCCGGAATCCCGTAGTGCAACAGCTGCGGCCGACCGCCGGCCAGCACGCCTTCGGCCACCTGGACGACCGCCCCCTCCACACACCCTCCGGAGACAGCGCCGTATACCTCGCCACGATCATTGACCGCCATCTTCGATCCGGGCGGCCGTGGCGCCGAGCGCTTGACCCCGACCACGGTGGCAAGCGCCACGCGGTCGCCGCGCGCCACCCAGTCATCGACCTGCTCGATTACGTCCTTCATGCGATTTGCTCCTTTCCGCGTCGGCCTGTGACGCACCGTCCGCACAACCAGGCCGGACGACATACACGGCCGCGGGTCACATATTGGTTAGCTTCCCCGTGAAGTCCTTGATCAACGCGTCGAGCACGCCGGTGATGGCTCCTTCGCCCATCGACGCGGCCTTGCCGGTGATCTGCGCGTGGGTGTGAATCGACCCGCCGCCATCGTGGAGCGAGAACGTGACGTCTGCGTTGGCGTGGCCCTGGCCGCCCTTCTCCCTGGACTTGACGACCATCACGGCGCGGTGGGCGGCGTCGTCCTGCTCGATGATCTCCACGGTGCCCGTGAAGGTCAGCCCCATCGCCCCCATCTTGACCTTGATCTCTGCCTTGACCGACTTCGGGTCGATCTCCTCGAGCACGGTCCCCCCCTCGACGCACGGCACGAGGCGCTCGAGGTCGGTGATTGCCGCCCAGCTCTCGTCGATTGGTTTCGAGGTCGAGAACGTATGGTCGAGGTCTGTAGCCATGACATGCTCCTTGTGTCGAAGGGTAGTAGGCGATCCCAAGGACCACTGGCACCCGTGGCCCCGCCGGGCGGGCCAGCCGACCACCGATAGGAAATCGCCGGTGAATCTTCAAGCTTATGTGAATATTGTCTATGCTGCGTGCGGCATCATATAGGCTCCGCTCATGCCTATTCAGCCAGGAACGTACAAGCTAGGACCTGACCACGGCACGCTCTCGGTGAGAACCGAGCGCACCGGTGCCGCGGCCAAGGCCGGACACAACCTCTTGATCCATGTCACCTCCTGGGAGGCGACGCTCGCGGTCGGCGAGGATCCCGCGCGGACCAGCCTTTCGCTCGACGTGGACGCCACGTCGCTGGGGGTGATCGAGGGCACCGGGGGGATGCAGTCGCTCGGCGACAACGACAAGGAGAGCATCAAGAACACGATCGACGACGACGTCCTCAAGCGCAAGGACATCGAGTTCCGCTCGACCCAGGTGCAGGCCGGCACCGACGGCAAGCTCACGGTGCGAGGCGACCTGACGCTCGTCGGCAGGGCGAACCCGATCACCTTCGATCTCGTGATCGGCGACGACGGCAAGCTCACGGGCAGCGCCGTGATCAAGCAGACCGACTGGAAGATGAAGCCGTACTCGGCTCTGTTCGGCACCCTGAAGGTGGTCGACGAGGTCGTGGTCGAGATCGACGGCAGCCTGCCGACGAGCTGATCCAGTGAGCCGTCCCGAGAGCCTGGCCGAGCCGCGATCGCAGCCGATGTTGCTGTCGATCGACGACGCGTTGGCCCTGATCGAGGCCCATGTCACACCCCTCCCGGTCGAGGAGGTGGCACTCGAGCACGCGTACGGACGCTACATCGCGCAGGAGCTGCGCGCAGCGATCGACCTGCCCCCGTTCGCGAGCTCGGCGATGGACGGTTACGCGCTGCGCGCGGAGGATGCGCCCGGGCGACTGACGGTGGTCGGCGAGTCCTCGGCGGGCTCTCCGTACCTCGGAGGACTGAGGCCGGGCGAGGCGATCGCGATCTCCACCGGCGCGGTGGTGCCGGCACAGGCCGACGTCGTAGTGCCGATCGAAGACGTCAGTTCAGATGGCGAGCAGATCGAGCTGGCCTCCCCCGTCCTCCCCGGATCGTTCGTGCGCAATCGCGGCAGCGACATGGAGCGCGGTGATCGGATCTTGGATCCCGGCACCCGCCTCGGGTCGGCACAGATCGGAGCGGCTGCCGCCGTCGGCCTGGCCACGCTACCCTGCCGACGCCGGCCGAGCGTCGCCGTGCTGACGACAGGCAGCGAGCTGCGCCGTCCGGGGGAGCCGCTCGCGCAGGGCGAGATCTACGACGCGAACGGGCCGATGCTGACGGCCGCGCTGCTCACCAGCGGTGCCGGCGTCGAGCACATCCCGGCCGCCGCCGATACGAGCGAGGCACATCGCATGGCCCTCGTCCAGGCGCTCGAGCACGACGTCGTGATCAGCTCCGGCGGCGTGTCCGTCGGCGCCCACGACCTCGTCCGCAGCGTTGGACGCGAGCTCGGCGTCAGCGAGGTGTTCTGGCGTATCGCCCTACGACCGGGAAAGCCGCTGGCGTTCGGCGTGCGCGGCTCGACGCTCGTCTTCGGCCTGCCCGGGAACCCGGTCTCGAGCCTGGTCTGCTTCGAGCTCTTCGTGCGGCCGGCGCTCCTCGCGCTCCAGGGCGCCGCGAGCGTCCGGCCTGCGTGGAGCTCGGGCGTGCTGGGCGCTGCGGTGGCGCGCAACCCTCACCGCGACGACCTGATTCGCGTGCGCTTCGAGGGACCGGACGGTTCAACCGTGCTCGTACCATTGCACGGGCAGCAGTCTCATCAGATCGCGATCACCGCCCAGGCCGGCGCGCTCGCCCGGATCCCTACGGGCACCGGCGAGCTCCCGGCCGGCGCGGAGGTCGCCTACCTGCCGCTGCTGAGCTTCTAGGGCATCACGAGCCCGTCGTTGGTCGCCGTGAGGGTGCCTCGAACCGGCGCGCTGCGCTCAGCGACCAGCCTCCGTCAGTCCGCATACACGGCCTGCGCGTCGAGCCCGCCTTCGACCCCGGGTGGGAGGGCCCCACTGCCGTGGGCGTAGAGCGCGACGTCCTCGAGCGTCTGGCTCTGGCTCCCGTTGACCCACGCCCCGAGCGACCAGGTCAGGTTCTCCGGCGGCGTGTCGAGCGCCATCCCGGCAAGCAGCTGACCCTTGGCGAGGATCTTGCCCACGGCGCTGTGAATCGCGTCCGGCGTCCCGCCAGAGGGAGTGACGTTGTAGCCGTGGCCTACTCCGAACCGGTCGGTGTCGGCAGGAACCACCTTGATATCCAGCGCGGGAACGCCGAGCTCGTCGGCGACGAGTTGAGCGTACTGCGCCTCCTTCCCATCCGCTTCGGTCGTCAAGCTGAGCACCATCTTGCCCGTCGGGTGCACGCGCAAGAAGACCGCTCGATAAGCCTCGTTAGCCACTGAATCTCCTCCTCGTTGCTGGATCGCTACTTATCGCTCGCCTGCGGACGCAGCGGGCGCGCTCTCGTTTGCGATGCGCTGTCGCTCCTGGTGGGCCCGCAGCGCATTGTGCTCCTCCAAGTCGCAAAACGCCGGTTGGGGGCCCCCTAACGGGTGGGGCGGCACCGCGGGGCGCTCGCACCCGGGATAGATGCATCTCTTGGTCTCGGTCTCGCTCATGGTTTCACGTGCTCCCTTCTCTTGTCCGACGTCTCGTCGGTCGCCCAACCCGGGGTGGTGTTGCCCCTGCTCGGACCGGATCCACTGGGCATGGCGACCGAGCTGCCGGCGACCGGCGTGGCGCTGCCCCACGGCTCCTCCTCCGCGGCCGCGGCGGCGGCTGGGGGGTGGTATCTCATCATCGGTGATTCACGGCGGTCCCATGACTCGAGCGCGATCGCGTCGGCCACCTCGTTCAGCGCCTCGACGCTGTGGCCGCTGACCAGCGCGTCGCAATGAGGCAGCGCCGCCACCATCCCACCGGCCTGCGGCGAGAAGCCGCTCGCGCTCACCCGCGGGTTCACCCATACGATCCGGTGCGCCAGGCGCGCGAGCCGCTCCATCTCGCGCCCGACGAGTATCGGCTCGCCGCGCTCCCAGCCGTCGGAGAGGATCACGATCACGGCGCCGCGGGCCATGCCGCGGCGTCCGTGCGTGTCGTTGAACGCCTTCAGCGCGTCGCCGATCCTCGTCCCGCTCGACCAGTCTGGTGCTGCCGCCGCGGCACGCTGGATCGCGCGCTCAGGGTGGCGACCGGCGAGCGCGCGGGTCAGCCGGGTGAGGCGCGTGGCGAACACGAACGCCTCGGCGTTCGGACCGGTGCCCGCGGCGCAGGTCAGGAACTGAAGGTACGCGCGCGCGTAGGGCTCCATCGAACCCGAGATGTCGCACAGCATCACCAGGCGGCGCGGCGTGACGCGCCGGTGTCGACGGGCGAGCCGGATCGGATCGCCGCCCGTGCGCAGGCTTGCCCGAAGCGTTCGTCGCATGTCCACGTGCTCGCCGTGGCGTCCCTTCTTCTTGCGTCGGGTCCGCCGCTGCGGCGTGGACAGCTCGAGGCGCGTCATCAGCCGATAGAGCTGGGCGAGCTCATGGGGCTCGAGTGCATCGAAGCTCGTGCGCCCCAGCCGCTCCTCCTCGCTGGCCATCAGCGGGGTCGCGACTTCCAGCAGGTCCTCGTCGCCGTCTCCCGCGTCGGCCGGGGGCGACGATACCCCCGCCCCCTGATCGTTTCTGCTCGACTCGCCGCGCGAGGTCTTGTGCTCGGACTTCGGCCGATCGTCGGGCGGCGCCGGAACGGTCTGGAGCTCCTCGGGCGCGAACGCGTCATCACTGTGGCGGCGCCCGAACACCGAGAAGAAGACGCCGTCGAACGCCGTGCCCTGCGCCGAGTCCGAGACGAACACGGCACGTGCGGTCCAGTACAGCCGCCGGCGCGAGATCGGCTTGGTCAGCGTCAGCGCCTGCGCGAAGTGGGCGGAGCGCTCTGGCGTGACGGGAACCCCGGCTACGCGCAGCCGCTGGCTGAACGCCCCCACGACGGCCGGGAGGTCCAGGTGGACCGTCTCGACCCGGAAGACACCGTCGTCGGCGACGGTCATCTCAGTCACCGATCCCCACGAGTTGCTCGAGGCCGGCCGCGCGGATCACCTCCTGATCCTCGCTGTACTTCAGCACCGACCCGAGCGTCCGATCCACGGCCGCAGCGTCGAGACGCTCGACGCCGAGCAGGCTCAGGGCCGCCAGCCAGTCGATCGCTTCGGCGACCCCGGGCGGCTTCTGCACATCGCTGTCGCGCATGCGCGCAATCGCGTCGGCCACCTGCACGGCCAGCGTCCCCGACGCGCCCTTCACGCGGCGCCGGACGATCTCCACCTCGCGCTCGCGGTTCGGGTAGTCGATCCAGTAGTAGAGGCAGCGGCGCTTGACCGCGTCGTGCAGGTCTCGCGTGCGGTTGGAGGTGAGCACGATGATCGGCGGGTGGGTGGCACGGATCGTGCCGATCTCGGGGATCGTCACGCTCGCCTCCGCGAGCATCTCGAGGAGGAACGCCTCGAAGTCATCGTCGGCGCGGTCGATCTCGTCGACCAGGAGCACCGCCGGCCGAGGACCCGGGTGCTCGAGCGCGCGCAGCAGCGGACGGCGAATGAGGTAGTCGGGACCGAACAGCTCCGTTTCGCTGAGCTCCGCGTGGTTCGAGTCCGCGAGCCGGATGCTGAGCAGCTGTCGCGGGTAGTTCCACTCGTAGAGCGCTTCGGCCGCGTCGATCCCCTCGTAGCACTGGAGCCGGATCAGCGGCGTGTCGAGGATCATCGCGAGCGCCTTCGCGGCCTCGGTTTTCCCGACCCCGGCCTCGCCTTCGAGCAGGAGCGGCTGCGGCAGACGGAGGCTCAGGAACATCGTTGTCGCCAGGCCCTCATCGACGAGGTAGTCGACGCCGGCGAGACGCTGGGCGAGCGTCTCGACGTCGGGCACGAGCTCGCGGATCTCCTCGGCAGCCTCGCCGGTGGCCCCGCGCGGACTCATGCGGGGCCCGAGACGGAGGCGCCTGCCACCGAGGCGCCTGCGACGGCGAACCCGGGCCGCCGCACCTGTGCCAGGACCGCCTGGTAGTCCTCCGGCGTATCGACGTCGAGGGGAATCGGACCCGCGACCCGGACCTCGACCACGTCGCCGGAGCGCTGGTCGAGCAGCCGCCAGACGCCCTTGTCACCGTGCAGCTGCGCGAGCTCGCCGAAGACATCGCGCGCGAACGCGATCGGGTGCCCGCGTCCCTCGTCGTAGCGGCACACCGCGAGGGGCGAGTCGCCCCGGCCGGCGAGCAGCGTCGCGACCGTGGCGGCGGTCACGCCGGGCTGATCCCCGAGCATCAGGACCATTACCTCACAGCGCTCGTCCACGGCCCCGAGCGCCGCGGCGATCGACGAGGAGCAGCCGGCGCCGTAGGCGTCGTTGATGACCACGGCGGTGCCCGCGAGGTCGACCTGCGAACGAACCTCGTCCGCCGCGCCGCCGATGGCCACCATGATCTGGTCGAACGGGCACGCGCGAGCGACGCCCACGACGTGACCGAGGAGCGTGGCGTCACGGTAGGGGAGCAGCTGCTTGGGGCGCCCGAGGCGACGCGAGCCGCCCGCTCCAAGCACGAGTCCGGTGACGAACGAATCAGCCTGCGGCGCTGACATGCTGGTGCTGCACCTCGAACTTGGCCTTGCAGCCCTCGCAACAGAAATAGGTCGTCTCGCCGTCGTGCTCGACCGACGGCGTCCCGGGGATCGCCGCGACGGTCATCCCGCAGATCGGGTCGACGGCGATCGTCGGTGCGGGACCAGGGCGCGAGTCCGCCTGCGATCGGCGCCCGCCCCCCCGACCGGACGCGCCCGTGTGCACGAGGAGGCTCGCGGGCGCCGGTGGCGCGATGCGCTCCCCGCGTCGTACGGTAATGATCTTCGCAAAGATCGACAGGGCGACCTCGGCGGGCTCGCGGGCGCCGATGTCAAGCCCCGCGGGCATGTCGACAAGCTCCAACAGCGCCTCAGGAACTCCGTCATCGCGCAGCTCACCGAGCACGGCGCCTCCGCGCTTGCGACTCGCCACGAGTCCGACGTAGGGCACACCCGCATCGAGGCCGCGCCTGAGCGCGTGGAGCTCGTTGCGTCCGTGGGCGGCGACGACCACCGCCAGATCGTCATAGGTCGGTTCCGGGGCGCCGTTCTCGACCGCGACCATCTCAAAGCCAAGCTCCTCACCGAGTCGGTGCATCGCGCCCGCGATCGGCGCATCGCCGACGACCAGGACGCGGGGCGCCGGCAGCACCGGCTCGAGGAAGACCTCGATCGCGCCGCCCGACAGGCACGTGTTCTTGACGGTCACGGAGCCCTCCTCGGTCGAGAACGCCTCGGTCTCGATGATCTCTCCCTCGCCATCGGCCACCTCGCCCTCGGGCGCGTCGGGCAGGATCTTCAGGAGCACAGGCTCACCCGTCTCGATCGTCTTCAGCGAGTACACGCGCACGCTGTGCTCGGCACAGACGCCGCCCACGAATCCCTCGATCGTGCCGTCGCCGAGCACGAGTGCGACATCACCAGGACGCGCGCTCGTCGGGCGCTGCGCGCGCACGACGGTGGCGGTCACGAACGGGGCGCGTTGCGCGGCGAGCTCTGAGGCTCGCCGCGATATCTCGCGCTTGATCATTGCGGCGGCTCGGGGCGTCCCTGCATCGCGGCCCACACGCGCGCCGGGGTGCAGGGCATGTCGACGTGGTCGACGCCGTGGGTCTCGTGCAGCGCGTCGATCACCGCGTTGACGATCGCGGGCGGCGAGCCGACGTTGGGCGACTCGCCCACGCCCTTGGCACCGAGGGGATGGTGCGGGCACGGCGTGACCGTCTCGCCGAGCTCGAAGTCAGGGCACTCGAGCGCGGTCGGGATGAGGTAGTCCATGAACGACGAGTTCAGGCAGTTGCCCTCCTCATCGAACGTGATCACCTCCATCAGCGCGATCCCGATGCCCTCCGCGAGCCCGCCGTGGATCTGACCGTCGACGACCATCGGGTTGATGCGCACCCCACAGTCATCGACCGCGATGAAGCGCCTGATCTTCACGTGCGCCGTTTCTGGGTCGATGTCGACGACGGCGATGTAGGCGCCGTACGGGTAGGTCAGGTTCGGCGGGTCGTAGATCACCTGGGCGTCGAGGCCGCCCTCCATTCCCGCCGGCATCGCCTCGCCGCTATAGGCCCGCTCGGCGATCTCCTCGATCAGCGCGCCCTTCTCGGGGTCGCCCTTGACGTACCAACGTCCCTTCTCCCACGCGAGATCCTCAGGCCGGGTCTCGAGCATCGTCGCCGCGATCAGGCGCGCCTTGTCGCGCACCTTGCGCGAGACAACCGCGACCGCCGCGCCCGACACCGGCGTCGAGCGGCTGCCGTACGTCCCAAGCCCGTAGGGCGACTTGTCGGTGTCGCCGTGGCGGACCTGGACGTCCTCGGGCGGGATGCCGAGCTCCTCGGCGACGATCTGCGCGAACGTCGTCTCGTGACCTTGCCCCTGGGTCTGGGCGCTGATGCTCACCACCGCCTTGCCGGAAGGGTGCACGCGGAGATCGGCGCCGTCGTTCATGGCGAGTCCGAGGATGTCCATGTGCTTGCGCGGCCCGGCGCCGACGCCCTCGGTGAAGAACGACACGCCGATGCCCATGAGCTCGCCGCGAGCGCGCTTCTCCTCCTGCTCACGGCGGAGATCGTCGTACCCCGCGATATCCATCGCCACCTTCATCGTCTTCGCGTAATCACCGGAGTCATACGTCCAACCCGTGGTCGTCTCGTAGGGAAACTGCTCCGGCGAGATGAAGCTCCGCATGCGCAGCTCGATCGGGTCGACCCCCATCTCGAGCGCGAGCGCATCGACCATTCGCTCGACCAGGTAGACCGCCTCGGTGATCCGGAACGAGCAGCGATACGCGACGCCGCCTGGCGCCTTGTTCGTATAGACAGCTTTGACCTTCACATGCGATGCCTGGAGGTCATAGGAGCCACACACGATGTGGAAGAACCCTGCCGGGAACTTCGTCGGCTGCGCGGTGCTGTCAAACGCCCCGTGATCGGCAGTCACATCGACCCGCAAGCCGGTGATCTTCCCGTCCTTCGAGCACATCTCGCTACGCATGAGGTAGTCACGCGCGAACCCGGTCGACATCAGATTCTCGGAGCGATTCTCGATCCATTTCACCGGCACGCCGGCCACAATCGAACCCGCGATCGCGCACACATACCCCGGATACACCGGGACCTTGTTACCAAAACCACCACCGATGTCATTGCAGATGACCCGGATCATGTGCTCGGCGAGGCCGGCCACGTGTGCGTAGACCGTGCGGTGGGCATGCGGCGCCTGATTACCGTTGTAGATGTTGAGCTGACCCGTCTCCGGATTGAAGTCCGCGACCATGCCGCACGTCTCCAGCGGCGCCGGATGACAACGCGGATAGATGATGTCGCGACTTACCACGGTGTCGGCCTCGGCGAACGCGCGATCCGTCGACTCCTGGTCGCCCGCCTCCCAGGTTGGGCTCGCAAGGTTGTCCCGCTGCCCGGCCTTGTCATCGCGGATCAACGGCGCATCGGGATCAAGTGCCTTGCGCGCGTTGACTACTGCCGGCAGCGGCTCGTATTCGACATCGATCAACTCGAGCGCATCGTTCGCCGAGTACTCATCGGTCGCGATGACGAACGCAACCTCCTGCCCTTGGAAGCGGACCTTGTCGCCCGCGAGCACGGCCTGCGTGTCATAGGAGATCGTCGGCATCCACGCTAGCCCGAGCGTCTCGAGATCCTTCGCGGTCACGACCGCGGCGACGTTCGGATGCGCCAGCGCCTTCGAGGTATCGATCGAGACGATCTTGGCGTGCGCGTACGGGCTCCGCAGCATCGCGCCGTACACCATCCCCGGCAGCCGGAGGTCATCGAGATAATTGCCCTTGCCCCGGATGAAGCGCGCGTCCTCCTTGCGCTTGAGACGACCAAAGCCGATCGGTCGTTCGGACGTGCCGCTGGGAAGATTCTCGGTCACTGCCATGCTCAGACCTCCTGCTTCGCGGCGGCTTGGTGCTCAGCTGCCCAATGAACGGCGCTGACGATGTTCTTGTATCCGGTACAGCGACAGATAGCGCCTGATATGGCTGTACGGATCTCGAGGTCGGTCGGATCAGGGTTCTCATCGAGGAGCGCCCGAGTCGTCATCAGCATCCCCGGCGTGCAGAACCCGCACTGGAGCCCATGCAGCTCGTGAAAGCCCTGCTGAATCGGATCCAGCTGACCATCGACCTCGAGCGACTCGACCGTATGGATCTCATGCCCCTCGCACATCACGGCCAAGGTCGTACACGACTTCACCGGCTTGCCATCCATCAACACCACGCAGGCACCACAGTTCGACGTGTCACAACCCCAATGGGTACCCGTCAAACCCGGCGTCTCACGAATGAAATGAACGAGCAGCATTCGCGGCTCGATGTCGCGAGACACCTCTTCGCCATTGATCACAATCGAGACGTGCATGAATCAGACCTCCTGATGCAGCGCGCGTGCGGTCGCCCGGCGCAGGGCGCGTTTGGTGAGGACGCCCGCGAGATGGCGCTTGTAGTCGACCGGCCCCCGGCCGTCTGCGCTCGGAGAGCAGTCCTCCGAAGCGATCTCGCCGGCCTGCACGAACAGCTGCTCCGACGGCGTCTTGCCTCGCAGGAGCTCCTCCGCGCGCGTGAGATGAATCGTCGTCAGCCCGACGGCGCTCAGGGCCACGCCCACGTCGGAGATCGTTCCGCCATCGATCCACACGGCGGCCGACGCAGCGGCGATTGCCCAATCGCCGGCGCGGCGCTCGACCTTCTCGTGCGCGCTGCCGGCACCCGGGCGCAACGGGATGCGCACCTCGGTGAGCATCTCGCCGTCGCCCACGGCGGTCATGTAGGGGCCGACATGAAAGTCCTCCATGCCGACGAGTCGCTCGCCGCGAGCGCCGCGGATCACAGCAGTCGCCTTGACCGCCGAGCAGACGGCCGACAGGTCCTCGGCTGCATCAGCCTGGCAGAGGGAGCCGCCGATCGTGCCACGGTTGCGTACCACCGGATCGGCGATCACCTCCTCGGCGTCACGGAAGAGCGGAAAGTACTCCGCCAGGAGCTCGGACTTCAACAGCTCGACGTGCCGGACCAGGGCCCCGATCCTGATCTCATCGCCCTGCTCACGAATGTACGAGAGCTCGGTGAGATCGTTGATGTCGATCAGATGCTCGGGGTTGGCCAGCCGCAGCTTCATCATCGGCAGCAGGCTGTGGCCGCCCGCGATCACGCGCGCGTCTGAGCCGAGCCTCTGCAGGGCCTCGATCGCGCCCTCAACGCTGGTGGCACGCTCGTACTCGAATGATGCAGGCGTCTGCAACTGGTGCTCCTTTTTCGTGAACCAAAGAACCTGGATGTGCGGGAATTTCGAAGGGCGCCGGTCAGTCTTTTGATCTTCGATCTTAGCTTAGCCATCCGGCGTGGGGAAACGTGCTTTGCTGCTGATTGAGAGATGATCGTCTATCACGGAACGACAGTCGACTGCCTGGACTCGATCCAACGCGACGGCCTGCGGCCGGGCTCGTTCGTCTCGGCGGATCGGGCTTTGGCGGGCCAGTACTCGTGGCTCAGAGCGATGACGCTCGGTGCCGACGCCTGTGTGGTGATCGAACTCGACGTGCCGAGCGCCGCCGTGACCGAAGCACAAAGCTGGTGGTGGGCCAAGAACCAGCTGCAGCTCCCGGTCGGCTGCCCCGCGTCGTGCATCGTGTCCGTCGACGATTCCGATCCACGACAGTTCTCGATTGGCTAAGCGCCTGTAACGGTCAGCTTCGGCTTGCGGGTTCGTGACCCTGAGTCAGCTGCGCTTCCAGGAAATCGTCTTGTAGGTGTCCGTGTCCGGGGCCTCGGGCTCGGCCGCCGGGGCCTCCGGCGCAGGCGCAGGCGCCTCCTGTTCGGGCGCGGCGGGAGCGAGCTCCGGCTCCGGCGCGGCGGCCTCCGGCGCGGGGGCGGCAGCAGCGATGGCCTCGGTGATCGCGTCGTTCACGTCAGCGCGCGCGGGGGCGGCAGCAGCAATGGCCTGGGTGATCGCGTCGTTCACGTCACCGAGCGCGGGTGCGGGCGCGGCGGGCGCGGACGGCGGAGCCGCAGCGGCCGCGGGCGGCGCAGCAGGCGCGGGCGGCGCAGCAGGCGCCGGCACGGGCGACGCCGCGGGCGCGGGCGCTGCCGGAGCCGGCGGCGCAGCCGCAGCAGGCGCCGACACGGGCGGCGCCGCGGGCGCGGGCGCTGCCGCAGCCGGCGGCGCAGCCGCAGCAGGCGCGGACGGCGCAGCCGTCGCAGGCGCCGCTGGTCGGTCGGGGAGCTGCCTGCGCGGCTCCCCGATGTCGTCTCGCTGCTCGTACTGCACCGGCGAGTCGGTGCCGATGACCGGAGACTTCGCCAGGGACTCGGGCCGTGTCTGACGTGTCTCCGGGTAGAGCTTTGCCGACTCGGCGCTCCCATAGGCGGGGTTCCTGAGCACCGGACCTGCGGGATTCGCCGCTGCGATCGGTGCCTCGCGGCCGAGCCGCGCGAGCGTGAGCGTGCCCTTGGTGTAGACCTCGCCGATGCGCGGCGCCTTGGTCGTTTGGCTTGTCGGGAACTTTCTGAATCCGGCGGCCGCGGAGCCGGGGTAGAGCCCCTCGACGAGGCCGAGGGCGTCCTCCATCCCGGCCTTCTTCACAAGCAGGCTCTCGAGCATGTCGACGCCGAGATCGAGGTGCTGATTGATCGTGTCGACGACGCCGTTGACCGGGTTCGTCTGCCGCACGATCTGACCGACTCCGCCGATGACTTCGTTCAGGCCGGAGATGATCTTGCGCAGCTGCAAGATGATCGAGAGGAGATAGAAGACGAGCGCGAGGACGATCAGGACGACGGCCAAAATCGTGACGGCGCCGGCTGCGGCGAATGCGAAAAGTGCCATGGTTTCCCTTTAAGCGTCGTCGAGGATCACGTCGAGCGAACCGCCGTAATTGGCGACTCCGGCGATCGTGTTTTTGACATGAGCTTCCGTCGTGACCAGCAACGGGATGGCGTTGAGATCCGTCGACGCAGCGCTCGCCACCTTCTTGGTCTCCTGCACGGTCGGGACGATGCTCTTGGCGGCGTTCAGCACCCCGTTGAGCAGATACACCACGACCGGGAGGACGACAACGAGCAGGATTGCGTCCCCGAGCCACCAGAGGATCATCGTGGCCTCCTCTCGGCGACGACGGCCGCCTTGCTCGCGATTCCCGGAAGCGCGCCGAGGATGATGTCGAACTGGTCGTTGATCGCCCTAGCGGCACCGTTGAGGGGACGCAAGTGCTGCGACTCCACACCTTCAAGGGCAGAGTTCAGCGTCGCGAGTCCCTTCTGGATCTTCTCGAGGCGGGTGCGGACTTCGACTAGCGCGACCGCGAGCACGAGCACGACACCGACGGTCAGGACGACGCTCAGGAGAACGAGGACGTGGGTGCTGCTCATGCGTCACCGAACCCATCGGTGAGCGCGTTCATATAGCCGTCTTGGACCACGGCTTCCTCCACGATTTGGGATAGCACGGGCGCCGTCGCCTCGAGCTGTGGGATGTTTTCTGTATTGCCGGCGACCTTTCCGGCGATCTCGAGCAGTCCTTCAACAGAGTTCTGGATACTCGCGACGTACTCCACGAGCAAGGTCAGCAGGATCGCGACGACCACGGCCGAGCCGAACGTGATCGAAAGCGATATCGCCCAGAGGGTGTGTCCACTGACTGCGTAGCCGATCATTTGCCCACCGCCACTTTGCGGAGCGCCCGCGCAGCATGCAGGATCCTGACGCCCGAGTCATTGATCTGACCGATGCCGTGCAGCTCCGTGGTCTGCTGACGCACGAGGTCGACCGCGCTCTCGGCGGTGCGCGCCTGCTTGACGATCTCGAACGCAAGGAAGAGGACCACAATCACGATCACTGCGGCCACCACGATCACCACAGCGCCGAGGATGATCCCGATTGTCCATCCGGCACTGACAGCAGGCGTCAGCACGCGACGCCTCCGTGACGAACCTCTGGGGCCAATGCCCGTCTGTGCATCATCTCTCCTCCGCCGGATACGCTCATGACCCGACTCACCCGTCGAGTTAAACCAGCCTCAAATGCGAGACAGAGCCGTAAACTACTGATAGTTGCCGATCATGTCCAGCGCGAGGTGGTCAGTGGATCTTTCTATCGGACCGCTGCGACAATCGCTCGCCGCCACGCCCGTGACGAACGGCGACGAGCTCGGCCATGATCGACAGCGCGGTCTCCGCGGCGCTGAGCGCGCCGAGGTCGAGGCCGACGGGGGCGCTGATCCGCGCGAGATCGGCCTCGGCCACGCCGGCGGCGAGCAGCCGCTCACGGCGCTCCGCCTGCGCGTGGGTGGAGCCCATCGCACCGATGTAGGCCGGCTCCGCACGCAGCGCCAGCCTCAGTACCTCGTCGTCGATCTTCGGATCATTCGAGAGGACCGCAAGGTAGGTGGCACGGTCGATCCCGCCGAGTTGCTCGAGCGCGGCGGCAGGCCACGCGCGCACGATCTCCAATGCGTCGGGGATGCGCTCACGGGTCGCGAACCGAGCACGCGGATCGATGACGTATGGCCGCCAGCCGGTCACGCGCGCGAGGTGCGCCAGATGATTGGCGTACTCGACCGCGCCGAAGATCAGCAACCGGGGAGCTGGCGCCGTGACATCGATGAACAAGTCACCCCGCAGCTCAGAACGCTCCGCCCACATCAACTCATGGGCGTGAGCGACCGCCTCCGCATCGAGCTCCGCGCCGCCGAGCGTACCCTCCCGCCCGCCATCGGCACGCACGAGCAGGCGCTCTCCGGCATGCTCCCCACCGATCGCCGTCACGAGCGCCGCACGGCCGTCCGCACGAGCGACGGCGGCGAACGATGCCTGTGCGGCCAAGTGACGCTAGCTCTGGGGCGCTGCGGCGCCGGCGAAGTTGGCGCCCGCCGCTCCGAGGCCGGCGGCGAGGAGCGCGGCCAGCGCCCAGCCGATGCCCTTGCGCTCATGTCCCCTGGCGGCGTCGAGCGACAAGGCGCCCGGGCCGGCCTCGGCGACCGCGAGCACGGCTGCGATCAGGACGAGGTTGTACTCGTAGCCGCCGTTGGTGACCCAGGGACCGTTCTTGAGATGGACGCGGTGCATCGCCGTGAGCATCGTCGCGGCGATGCTCGCGGCCCCGAGGGGGGTCAGGAACCCAGCCACCAGCAGCGCGCCACCGCCGGCCTCTCCGACACCGGCGGCGATCGCGTGCGGCTTGCCGGGATGAAGTCCCATCTGCTCGAAGCCCTGAGCCGTTGCGTCGAGGCCGTGGCCCCCGAACCAGCCGAACAGCTTCTGGGTGCCGTGACCGATGAACAGCCCGCCGACAATCAGACGCAGCAGTAGATGCCAAAGCTTCATCTCACTCCCTCCAATAGATCGCGATCGACGACGGCAAGATACCGGTCGGCTGACCCCGGCCGGAGCGAGCCTGGCTCACGGCGTGCGGCGCCAGCGCGCCGCCGAGCGGAAATGATCCACGTAACCTGTGGAGCGAGAGAGATGCCGCTGCAGAATCGGGTCACCCCCCTCGGCGAGCTGATCGTGGATCCCGGGCGTGGTCTGATCTACGGAAACCGCGGCTGCCTGCACGACGGGCAGCGGCGTATCCGGAGGCGTTACGAAGGCAAGCGCTGGATCGCCTGCCGGCTCCGGTTCCGCGGCTGGCGGCGTCAGCCTCTGATGGCGCCCGGCCGCTTCACGGAGCTGTTCTTCCTCGACGAGGCGACGGCGCTGGCGGCCGGGCACCGGCCGTGCGCTCTCTGTCGCCGCCCGGACTACGAGCGTTTCGGGGCGATCTGGCAAGACCTTCACCCGGGCCAGGTTGGCGCCGACGCGATCGATTCACAGCTCCACAGCGAGCGCGTTGCCCCCGGCACACGCGCTCCGGTGCGTCGCGAAGTGGCGGTCGAGGGGCTGCCCGACGCCGCGTTCGTCCTCCTCGACGGCGCTCCTTGGCTCGTGCTCGGCGAGGATCTCCTGAGCTGGTCGCCGAGGGGCTACGTCGCACGCCGACCACGCCTCGCGTGCCAGCGGGCGCCGCTCCTCACCCCCCCGTCATCGGTCGAGATTCTGCGCGCCGGCTGGCAACCGCTCGTGCCGCTGCTGCACCCATCGGCGCTCGCGATATCGGCCGCGCGGCAGTCCGATCGGCCGCCTGGCATCCAACGTCAGACAGCGCTCTAGAGAAAGGACATGAGATGTCGAGGACGATGGAAGAGCTCGAAGCCCAGAACGAGGTCGTCGCAGTTCGCGGCGATCTCGCCGTGATCGCCGCCGCGCTTGACTCGCTCGCCGCCTACGAGCAGGCCGCGGCCTCGTGCGCGACCGCGATGAACGCGCGGGGCGGGATGGCGGAGGCCGTCGCCGCCGCGCTGAACAGCGGCGACGTGGCGGCGGCGACCCGCGCCGTGATCACGCGCGGCGGCGGCGAGGACAGTCGTCTCGAGCGCCAGTTGCTCGAAGCGGTGATCACCGCTTGTGAGCGCTCCGAGAGCCAGTGCGCCCCACATGCGGCGCACCACCGGCATTGCCGGCTGCATGCGGCCGCCGCAGGCGATGCAGTCGTGGCCTCGAGAGCCTTATTGTCGGACTTGAGCTGACGCTCAGCTGCGGCGCGCGCCGGCTGGATCGCGAGGCTATAGTGATCGCTGGGTCGAGCGCGCTTGCGGCCCGGGGTTTCGCAGATGCCACGTTGCGCTGTACCCCTCTTCAGCTCATGCGGTGGCCGGCGCTCCCTGCAACGACAGATGGAGATCCTATGCTCGAAGTGTCCGACACCTCGGCGCTTGTCGTGGAACCGATTCCTGAGACTTCGCTCGACGAGCGACTGGTGGCCGATACGTGGGCGATCGGCGCGCCGGCCGGCGAGGCCGAGCGTGTTCGCGATTCCGTTCCGCTCTGGTTTCACACGTTCGCGCTGTCGCCGGGTGTCTACACGCCGGGAATCGCCCGCGATCACAGGTATCGGCTGCCGGTGCTCGGCGCAGATCGCTTCGCCGGTCGTAGCGTCCTTGACGTCGGCGCCTTCGACGGCTTCTACAGCTTCGTGGCGGAGACGCGCGGTGCCCGGCGCGTGGTAGCGGTCGACAACGAGCAGTACATCGACTGGGTGGCCGCCCGGTTCGGCGTAACGCTCGAGGCCGGCGCCGGCTTCCGAGCAATCGCCGAGCTGACTGACTCGCAGGTCGAGTATCGCCGCATGGACGCACTGGACGTGCGCGAGCTCGACGAGCAGTTCGATGTAGCCCTGTGCTTCGGGATCCTGCATCGTGTGACCGACCCAGTGGCAATGCTGCGGGCCCTCGCCGACCGTTTGTCGCCTGGTGGCGAGGTCGTGCTCGAGACGTACGGATCGCGGCTGCCCGAGGATGTTCCGGCGCTCGAGGTACATGCGCCGGGCGACGTCTACGCGCGCGACGATTTCGTCTACTGGGGCTTCACGCCGGAGAGTCTCCGCCGGCTCGGGTGCGTCGTCGGCCTGGAAGACATCGAGGTCATCGACCAGGTCGAGATTGACGGCCATCCGCGGATCCTTGCGGTGCTGCGGTCCGCCCGGTGACCGACGTGTCGCGAACAGCCCAGCTCACGCCGCGAGCGGAACCGCGACGAGCTCGCGGCGGAGCGCGGCCGGCCGATCGGTGGTGATCGCTTCGACCCCGAGGGACGCCGCCCACACGGCGAGCGTCGCGTCGTTGATCGTCCCGGTGTTGACGCTGAGACCCCCGGCGTGAAGCCTTCCCACCAGTGTCGGATGTAGGAGGAAGTGCTCAATGCAGACCCCGCCAACCCCTGCGTTGGTCGCCCAGCGAACGAGCGCGCCGGGCGCGTAGTCGGCCCAGATGACCAGGCGCGTGGGTAGCCCGCGCCGAGCTGCCTCCTCGCAGGCGCGAGTATGAAAAGAGAGCAGCTCCACGCTCCGGCTATCGGCCTGCGGGGCCGCGACCCGACACACCTCGGCCGCCGTAGTCCTAGCCAGCTCTGGATCGCCGTGAGCCTTGACCTCGATCTGCACCGGAAGCTCGCGCGGCGCGAGCTCGAGCAGCTGCTCCAAGAGCATCGGCGCCTGATCGGTCACGACTCCGTACCGGTCGCGCAAGCGGCAGCGCCGAAGCTCGTTCCACATGGTCTGGTGTGCCCACCCGTGCATGGTGGTGGTGGCGCTCAGCCACGGGTCATGAAGCAGGACCAACCGTCCATCGGCGGTCAAGCACGCGTCGGTCTCCAAGCCGTCAACCGGACCGGAGAGCGTCGCCGTCAGCGCCGCCCGGGATGAGTCAGGTCCCGGATCTCGACCGAGACGATGGGCGTACAGCGGAGGGATTATCACTCATGCCACCGTGGCGAACACGGCGACCGAGGTTGTCACGCTCCTGTTACCAACGAGCATTCATCTGGTTAAGCGAGCGATCGCGAGAAGCGAAGCCCACGATCGGCCACAGCCTAGGTGACGTGCCTCGGGAGCTTCCGAACGTGAGGTAGTGCTGTCCGGGCTGAGACGGAGAGTTGTGGTCCTTCCACGGATCACGTCTCTCGGAGGTCTCAGCCCGGATGCAGGAGAAGCGTAGGTGGCTGCCCGGTTGG
>Ga0302234_10000039_pt1 | contig 107906 bp, 99 predicted proteins | sample II_Palsa_N3_2_FD_193576 | JGI IMG/M metagenome (GOLD analysis project Ga0302234, IMG submission 193576) | Peat permafrost microbial communities from Stordalen Mire near Abisko, Sweden - II_Palsa_N3_2 | ecosystem: Environmental > Terrestrial > Soil > Palsa > Peat permafrost | place: Sweden... | reverse complement strand
CCCACAAAGGGCGAGGGCGGCGTCATGCTCCTTGCGAATACGCAAAGTATTCGCCGCGTCCCATTCCTTGCCCTCGCCCTTTGTGGGTGGCAACGCAAGCCCATTATTAGCGTGAACAGGCCCTAGCTACTACGCGACACCCGGCCCAGGCCTGCGAAAACCCAGCCTTCTACCGTATACTGGGATTTTTCCCGACCGGCCGCTCCCATGCGATTCGAAGGCTCCGAACAATACGTTACCACCGACGACCTCAAGCTGGCAGTCAATGCCGCCATCACGCTGCAGCGCCCGCTGCTGATCAAAGGCGAGCCGGGCACCGGCAAAACCATGCTGGCCGAGGAAGTGGCCGCCGCGCTTGGCATGCCCTTGCTGCAATGGCATATCAAGTCGACCACCAAAGCCCAGCAAGGCTTGTACGAATACGACGCGGTCTCGCGGCTGCGCGATTCGCAACTGGGCGACCCGCGGGTCGGCGAGATCGGCAACTACATTGTCAAAGGCGTGTTGTGGCAAGCCTTCGATGCGGACGTTCAGACCGTCTTGCTGATCGACGAAATCGACAAAGCCGATATCGAATTCCCCAATGACTTGCTGCGCGAACTCGATCGCATGGAATTTTATGTGTACGAGACCCGCGAGCTGATCCGCGCCCGTCACCGTCCGCTGGTCATCATCACCTCAAACAACGAAAAAGAGCTGCCGGACGCCTTTTTGCGCCGTTGTTTCTTTCACTACATCCAGTTCCCCGACCCGGTGACGATGAAACAAATCGTCGACGTTCATTTCCCCGGCATCAAGAACACCCTGGTGCAAGCCGCCCTGGAAAGTTTCTTCGAAATACGCCAGGCGCCGGGCCTGAAGAAAAAACCGTCGACCTCGGAGCTGCTCGACTGGCTGAAATTGTTGCTGGCCGAGGATATTCCGCCCGAAGCGCTGCGTAGCGCCGATCATAAACAACTGATTCCGCCGCTGCATGGCGCCCTGCTGAAAAACGAGCAAGATGTGCATTTGTTCGAGCGCCTGATTTTTATGAATCGCAATAACCGCTGAGATTCCGGACCGACCCGGCCCCACCCGGCCAACAACCAGACCCCGAACCGCGCGCGCCGCCATGCTGATCGACTTTTTTTTCGCCCTGAGAGAGGCCCGCCTGCCGGTTTCGATCAAGGAATTCCTGACCTTGCTCGAAGGCCTGCAGCAAGGCCTGATTGCGCCGTCGATCGACGAGTTTTATCAGTTGTCGCGGCTGATGCTGGTGAAGGACGAAAAACATTACGATAAATTCGACCAGGCATTCGGTGCCTACTTCAAAGGCGTCGAGCAGCAAGCGGGAGTGGATGTCGAAGTGCCGCTCGAATGGCTGAAAAAGCGTCTGCAACGGACCTTGAGCGCCGAAGAAAAAGCGCTGATCGAAAAATTGGGCGGCCTGGACAAGTTGATGGATCGCCTCAAGGCCTTGCTCGACGAACAGAAAGAACGCCACGAAGGCGGCAATAAATGGATCGGCACAGGTGGCACCTCGGCTTTCGGCAATGGCGGTTTTAACCCGGAAGGCGTGCGCATCGGCGGCGAGTCGGCCGGCAACCGGACCGGCGTCAAAGTGTGGGACCAGCGCAGTTACCGGGACTACGACGATGAAGTCGAACTCGGCACGCGCAATATCAAGGTCGCGATGCGCCGCTTGCGGCGTTTTGCCCGCGACGGGGCGGCCGAAGAACTGGACCTCGACGACACCATCCGCAGCACCGCCGCCAATGCCGGCTGGCTCGATATCAAACTGGTGCCGGAGCGCCACAATCGGGTCAAAGTCCTGATGCTGCTCGATGTCGGCGGGTCGATGGACGACCACATCAAGCGTACCGAAGAACTATTTTCGGCCGCCAAAAGCGAATTCAAGCATCTGGAATTTTTCTATTTCCATAACTGCGTCTACGACTTCCTGTGGAAAAAGAATCAGCGCCGCCATGCCGAGCGGTTTGCCACCTGGGATGTGTTGCATAAATACAGCTCGGACTACAAATTGATTTTCGTCGGCGACGCCACCATGAGCCCCTACGAAATCCTCCAGCCCGGCGGCTCGGTCGAATACAACAATGCGGAAGCCGGCGCGGTCTGGCTGCAACGCTTTGCCGCTCAATTTCCCCAGCACGCGTGGCTCAACCCGGAACCGGAAGCGCTCTGGGGCTATCGCCAATCGATTACCTTGATCAAGCAGATCCTGCCCGAGCGCATGTACCCGCTGACCCTCGCCGGCCTGGAAAGCGCCATGCGCCGGCTCAGTCACTAAGTCATCACGCTGGATCTGCCCGGCCAACTGTACCGGAAGGTATTTGGGCAAGTGTGCCGTTGCGGTTGCCGCAGGTATCTGTACATTTAAGCCCTGGCTGCGCGCATGCGGCGGCTCGACCTTACAAGCACGGAATCATGAATCAACCTGCCAAACCGGACCTCATCGCGGACCTCATCGCCATCACGCCGACACCGCCCCCCAGCCGCCCGCATCTTTGGGCCGACACCTCAATGTCCGCCGTCGTCGCGGGTTTTGTGGCGATGATGACCGGTTATACCAGCTCGATGATCCTGATGTTCCAGGCGGGACAGGCGGCCCATTTAAGCAGTGCGCAAATCTCGTCGTGGATCTGGGCGCTATCGATCGGCATGGCGGCGACCACCATTGGGCTGTCCCTGCGCTTTCGCGCGCCGATAGTGATCGCCTGGTCGACTCCGGGAGCGGCTTTGCTGATTACCAGTTTGCCCACCGTGCCTTACGCCGAAGCCATCGGCGCGTTTATCGTCTGCGCCCTGCTGGTCACCGCGGTCGGCTTGACCGGCTGGTTCGACCGCTTGATGCGGCGGATCCCGGCAGGCATTGCGGCGGCCTTGCTGGCCGGCATCCTGTTTCGTATCGGCATCGAGATTTTTCAGGCCGCCGAACATCAAACCGCACTGGTGCTGGTGATGTTCGCGACCTATTTGCTGCTCAAACGCTGGTCGCCGCGTTATGCGATCGTCACCACCCTGATCGTCGGCGTCTTGACCTCGCGTGAACTGGGACTGCTCGACTTCAGCCACTTCCACGTGGCCCTGGCACATCCGGTATTCACCCGGCCGGCCTTCTCGATGGCCGCCACCATCGGCATCGCCCTGCCCTTGTTTATCGTCGCCATGGCGTCGCAAAACATGCCCGGGCTGGCGGTGCTGCGCGGCGATGGTTACCAGACCCCGTCGGCTCCGCTGATTTCGACCACCGGCGTGGCGTCGCTGTTGCTCGCCCCGTTCGGCTCGCATGGCGTCAACCTGGCGGCCATTACCGCCGCCATCTGTACCGGCCCCCATGCCCACGAGAACCACCAGAAACGCTACACCGCAGCGGTCTGGTGCGGCGTGTTCTACCTGATCGCCGGCATCTTCGGCGCCACCATTGCCGCCCTGTTCGACTCGTTCCCCAAAGCCTTGGTGGTATCGGTTGCGGCCCTGGCCCTGCTCGGCGCCATCATGAGCGGCCTGACCCAGGCCATGAGCGATGCACGGCAGCGCGAAGCCGCCTTGATCACCTTTATGGTGACCGCCTCGGGGTTATCCTTGCTGTCCATCGGCTCGGCATTCTGGGGCCTGGTAGCGGGCTTGCTGACCCATTTGATACTCAACTGGCGGCGCCCGGCCTAAACCCGCACAGGCTCGGTAGGCATGGCCCCGACGCTGGCGGCGGCGCCCGGCGTGGAGAATCGGGCGCTCAAGGACTACAATGTCTACTGCGGCTGCTCAATTGCCGCCCGTTTCCACTGCCATTTGCCCACTTTACGCAGAGACCATGACCGCACTCGAACAGCTCAAACAGTACACCACGGTAGTTGCCGACACCGGCGATTTCCAGTCGATGAAGCGTTATCAACCGCACGATGCGACCACCAACCCGTCGCTTATTTTGAAAGCCGTGCAGTCCGATGCTTACCGCCCGCTGCTGGAAAAAGCAGTGCGCGATCATCGTGAGAAATCCAGCGCCGATATTATCGATCACCTGCTGATCGCTTTCGGTACCGAGATCCTCGCCATTGTGCCGGGTCGCGTCTCGACCGAAGTCGATGCAAGGCTGTCGTTCAATACCGCCGCCACCATCGCCAAAGGCGAAGAACTGATCCGCATGTACGCCGCCGTGGGTATCCCGCGCGAACGCATCCTGATCAAAATCGCTTCGAGCTGGGAAGGCATCTGTGCCGCGAAAGTGCTGCAAAGCCAAGGCATCCGTTGCAATATGACGCTGCTGTTCTCGCTGCCGCAAGCGGTCGCCTGCGCCGAAGCCGGCGCCCAGTTGATCTCGCCCTTCGTCGGCCGGATTTACGACTGGTACAAAAAAAATGCCGGCAGCAACTGGGACGAAGCGCGCGACGGCGGCGCCAACGACCCCGGCGTGATCTCCGTGCGCGGCATCTACGACTACTACAAAAAATTCGGCTATACCACCGAGGTGATGGGCGCGAGCTTCCGCTCGGTCTCGCAAATCCTCGAACTGGCCGGTTGCGACCTGCTGACGATCAGCCCGGACCTGCTGCAACAATTGCAGGACAGCAGTCAAACTGTGGAACGCAAACTAAAACCCGACGCCGCAGCCAATGCCGACCTGCAACGCCTGGCCGTCGACGAAGCATCGTTCCGTTATTTGCTCAACGACAGCGCAATGGCAACCGAAAAACTGGCCGAAGGCATACGCCAATTTTCAGCCGACGCCATCAAGCTGGAAAAGCTGATCGACGCCTTGCGTTAAGCGCCAGGGGCGCGCACCGGGTAAGCCTCGCTGTACGCTGTACCCGGTAGATCGATGCAGCAGCCGTAAAAAAAGCCACGGGGTCGTTGAACCGACTCCGTGGCTTTTTTGCGGCGTCCGGCCCGCCGGACGCTGTTCCCAGCTTATGCCGCGTCGAGATAATCCTCAGGCCGCGTCAGGTCTTCAGCATGATGCATGCCGATCGCCCGCACGGCGATGCTGACCACCACCGCTACCGCGATATTCAACAGCAGCGACCAGATCGCCGCATACCCCGGAATCGCCAGGCCCGCGACGTGAATCGCGAAGATCGAGCCTTTCAATTGCAATGAAATCGCCATCCAGGTGCCCGCCACAATCCCGACCGCCCAGCCGGCCAGCAGGCCGCGATGATCGAGAAAACGCGTGTACAGGCCCAGCACGATGGCCGGCAGGGTCTGGATAATCCAGATGCCGCCCAACAACTGCAGTTGCACCGCATAGGTCAGCGGCAGGAACAAGATAAACGCCAAGGCGCCGACCTTGACTACCAGGGACACCGTCTTGGCCACCTGGGTTTCGCTCTGGGCATCGATCCGCTTATTGAAGAATTCCTTGTGGATGTTGCGCGTGTACAGGTTGGCCGCGGCAATCGACATAATCGCCGCGGGCACCAGGGCGCCAATCCCGATCGCGGCAAACGCCACCCCGACAAACCACGGAGGGAAGAAGTGCAGGAACAGGGCCGGCACCGCAAAATTCGCGCCATATTGCTTGAAGTGGTCGACAAACTCCGGCATGGTTGCGACCCCGGCCACCAGCGCCATAAAGCCCAACAGAGCCAGCAAGCCGAGCACCAGCGAATAAGCCGGCAGCATCGCCATATTGCGGCGAATCGAATTACTCGACGACGCGCTCAGGATAGCGGTGACCGAATGCGGGTAAAGGAACAAGGCCAAAGCCGAGCCCAAGGCCAGCGTCGCATACGCGCTATAACCATTGAGGCTGGCCGCATCCGGCGCCTTCAACAGCAATTTGGCGGTGGGAATCGAGGCAAAGATATGGCTGAAGCCGCCCAATTGCTTGGGAATCACATACATCGCCGCGCCGATCGTGATGTAGATCAGGATATCTTTGACGATGGCGATCATCGCCGGAGCGCGCAGCCCGCTGGTGTAGGTATAGGCCGCCAGAATCGCAAACGCGATAATCAGCGGCAAGTCGCCGAGCCAACCGGTGGTCTGGATCCCCAGGCCGCCAATCACCACTTCGATACCGACCAATTGCAAGGCGATATACGGCATGGTCGCAACAATACCGGTCACGGCCACCGCCAAGGCCAGCATGCGGCTGCCGTACCGCGCATGGATAAAGTCGGCCGAAGTCACATAACCGTGGCGCTTGGCGATGCTCCACAGCTTGGGAAACACCACAAAGGCAAACGGATAAATCAGGATCGTATAGGGCAGCGCAAAGAAGCCTACCGCACCCGCGCCGAACACCAATGCCGGAATCGCGACAAAGGTATAGGCGGTATATAGATCGCCGCCGAGCAGGAACCAGGTGACCAAGGTACCGAAGCGACGGCCGCCCAGACCCCATTCGTCGAGCAAACCGAGGTCGCCTTTACGCCAGTGGGCGGCGATAAAACCGAGCACGGCGACCCCGACAAACAGCACCACAAAAACAACGGTTGCCGTAACATTCATTGCGAGCCCCCTGGCTTATGGGTCTTTTTGGTTTTGAAATAGACCAGCGCCGTGATCACGGCGCTAATCAGCACCCACAGCAATTGATACCAATAGAAGAACGGGAAGCCGCCCAATTGCGGCTCGATCCGGTTGTACCAGGGTACCCAGAGCATTGCGATAAACGGCAGGAGCAGCAGCCAAAGCCAATGTTTGCTGCCGTTGGAGGATGAAGCGTCTTGCGCCATACAGGTCTCCTCGTGTTCGTCTGCGATAGTTTTATGTTGGAATACGGAACGCCTTGAAAATGCAGGGCTTTCGCCCCTTTTCCGGGGCCGGCCCGACAACTTTGTAAGCGGAGGTTATCGGAGTCGCCCAAGCACGGTCAAGCGGGGGCAACCCTTGTATACGCGGCGTCAGCGCGCCTTGTATCGGCGGCGACATCGGGCTTATATACATGCGGCGTCAGCACGCCTTGTGGGCGGTGGTGTCGCGCAAATTTGAAAGCCGCCGCGCTTGCCACGACCGAAGCGGCCATGACGCGGGGCGAACTAAAGGCGGCCCGGGGTCGCCGGGCGCCGTAGGGTAAAGCTCAGATCGAGAAATCCGCGGTGCCGGTGATTTCACCCAGCTTGACCAGCCAATCGCCGGCCGGCAACTCATAAGCGGCTTCGATATGTTGCGCGCGTAGTGCCAACTGTTCGGCCGTAAAACCCAGCGGCGGCCCTTTGAAGGCCAGCACGATGCGATTGCCCAGATGCACTTCCGGCAAGGCAATCACCCGGCCCTCGAAGGCTACGCGCAGGTTTTTTAGATTCTTTTCAAAGCTGGGATGGTCGCCGAACAGATTGACGCTGAGCATGCCGGGGTCGGTCAAGCACTCGCGGCAGGCGCGATAAAACGCCACGCTATCGAGTACCGGCCCGCGCGCGGTGGCATCGTACAGATCGACTTGCATCACGCCCAGCGCAGCATGGTTAGCCGCGTCGCTGACAAAATCCCAGGCGTCGCATTCGGTCACATGCAGCCGCGCATCGTCGTGCGGCAAGGCAAACATGCTGTGCGCCGCGATCACCACCGCCGGGTTCAGTTCGACAGCTTCGATGTGGGATTGGTCAAAGTGGCGATAGCAAAACTTGGTCAACGCGGCCGAACCCAAGCCCAGTTGCGCAATTCTGGCCGGCGCATCGAGAAACAGCAGCCAGGCCATCATCTGTTGCGCGTACTCCAGCTCCAGCCGCCAGGGATGGCGCAAACGCATGGCGCCCTGCACCCATTCCGTGCCGAAATGCAGGTAACGGACCCCGCCCTCTTCCGAAAATGTGACGGGGGCAAAACGCGGCTTGCGACCCGGCTTTTCTTCCGCCGCGGCACGTTTGTGCGCACGCGGCTCGTCGTCCGCCTCGACCTCATCGGCCGCGCTACGCTTGCGGTTTACCCCGCGCGGCGGTTTGAGCTTGCCTGCGGCGGCGGACTCAAGCACATCGTCATCGTGCGTTTCGAGAAATGCGCGGGCTTCGGCGGAAGCACGTCGGATCAGTTTTATCATTCGAATATAGCGCGCCAGGCACCCAATTTTTGCTCGAACGTGAGCATAGCATTCGCCGCGACCGACGACGGCAAAATTGACCCAAGCTGAGCGGAATGGTGTGTTTATAGCAACGTTGCGGCGGCCGGCAAGGTCGACACGCAGGCACGGTCCTCAATCCGCCAGCCAAACCCGCAAGGCCTGCCAGGCGCGCAGTTTGTCCGCATACGGGATGGTATAGGCCGGACTGCTGGAGGGCAGCGCGAGCCACTGATGCCGCCCCGCGGACGCGGCCAGCGCACGGCTCCCAAGCTTGGCCGCGGTGCCGCCGTTGAACGCGATTGCCGCCAGTCGCGGCAGGGAATCGACCAGCCCCTGCAGATCATTGCTGGCGTGGTCGCGGATATTGCTGTCGAGACTGCCTACGCGTTGCGCCTCGGCAACCACATCCCACAGCCCGATATGATGTTGCAACAGGGTCTGCAAACGTGTCGGATAGTCCATGCCCGGCAAGTCCCGGCCGATAATTTCGCCGAGCAAAAACCAAAAGCGGTTTTGTTTATTGGCGTAATACTGGTTTTGCGCCAGCGATACTTCGCCCGGCAAGCTACCCAACACCAGGACCCGGGTCTGCGCGTCCACCACGGGGGGGAAGCAGCGCTTGGCCGTCATCGCTGCACAATCGCAGAGAGAGTCATCACCGCGGTCGCCGCGGCCCGTCCGCGATCTCGCCGGCCCCCTGAGCCTTGGCGGGGGCCTGACTCAGCCGCGTACCCAGCCGCACCGGACCCACGTGATGCGCGCCATGAAGATGTGCCGTTGGCGTTTGATGCGGTGCTACCAACCTTTGCCATAACGCCGGCAACATGCATTCGGTGACCAGCAGCGGCGTACGATGCCGCTCAAACACCGACCGGCGGGCCACCAAGCTGGTTACGCGCGCATCAGTCCACCGCGCGGCGTAACGATGCAACGGGTGGCGCGCGGTCAAGCGGCGGTTCACCAGTACCGAACGCTCGACGCTGGGGTCGGCGTACAGCAGTTCCGCGAGCGGGCGCGTACCCAGTGAGCGTATCGCCTGCCACGTGCCGCGACTGGCACGCAAGGGGGTGATGCTGTGCGCCGCCACCAGCGCCACTTGATCGACGTATAGGACAACTTCGCGCACCCAGACCGGGGTGCGCGCCGACAGGCCCAAGCAAGCGAGTTCATCGGACCAGCCCTGTCCCACTCGCTCATCCACCACCTGAACCTGGACCCGGCCCAGCGTACACAGACGCTGGGTCAGCCCACCACCGCGCGTCAACCAATCTTTTTGCACCGGACTCAACGCGGCAGGCGGCACCGGCTGCCAGCTTGAACCGGACAGGCAACCGAGGCCGCTTGAGTCAGAAGGATCGAATCGAGTCATCATGCTGCGGAATTTTACATTGAACTGCTGGACGGCGGCGGAATAGGCGCGCAGCCGGACGCGCGCCTAAGTTCGCTCTTCAGCTCATGATCAGGCCCACCACCGACTTCACCCCATGCCCGCAGCCAGACCCACCGCGGTCAAATAGCCGCCGACCGCAAAAGCCGGTTGAGGCAGCAAAAAGCCGGTTCCCCAACCCGCGGGGAACCGGCTCATATCACCACTGCGCCACCGCGCAAATTAAGCGATACCGGCCAGCAACAGGCTGTTGGCGCGCTTGACGTAACTCGCCGGATCTTCCAGCGTGCCGCCTTCGGCCAACAAAGCTTGTTCGTACAGCAAGTGGCACCAGTCATCGAAGCCCGGCTTATCGGCACTCAAGCGTTTGATCAGCGGATGCTCCGGGTTCACTTCCAGAATGGGACGCGACTCCGGCGCTTTCTGACCGGCGGCCTTCAACATGCGCTGCAGGTAACCGCTCATATCGCCGTCATCGGCCACCAGGCAGGACGGCGAATCGGTCAAGCGGAACGTCAGACGCACGTCTTTGACGCTGTCCTTCAACGCTTCTTTCATGCTCTCGACCAGCGGCTTGTAGGCTTCGTCGGCCTGTTCCTGGGCTTTCTTTTCGGCATCGTCGAGCGCACCCAAATCGAGGTCGCCACGCGCCACGCTGGACAGCGGTTTGCCGTCGAATTCCTGGAGGAACGACAACATCCATTCGTCGACACGATCGGTCAGCACCAGCACTTCCACGTCTTTCTTGCGGAACACTTCCAGATGCGGGCTATTGCGCGCCGCCGCCCAGCTTTCGCCGGTGACGTAATAAATCTTGGTCTGGTTATCCTTCATCCGGCCGACGTAATCGGTCAGCGACACGTTTTGTTCAGCGCTATCGACATGGGTACTGGTAAAACGCAACAGCTTCAGGATACGTTCGCGATTGGCCTGATCTTCGCCCACGCCTTCTTTAAGCACTTGCCCGAATGCATTCCAGAAAGTGACGAACTTGTCCTTGGCGTTTTCCGCCAAGTCTTCCAGCATGGATAAGGCGCGCTTGCTGACGCCATCGCGGATCGCCTTCACGTCGCGGCTTTCCTGCAGGATTTCGCGCGACACGTTCAAAGGCAGATCGTTGGAGTCAACCACCCCGCGGATAAAACGCAGGTAGCTGGGCAACAACTGCTCGGCATCGTCCATGATGAACACACGCTTGACGTACAGCTTGAGGCCGCCACGCTGGCTGCGATCCCACAGGTCGAACGGCGCTTGTGCCGGCAAATAGAGCAACTGGGTGTATTCGCTACGGCCCTCGACACGGTTATGGGTCCAGGCCAGCGGCGCTTCATGATCGTGGGTCAGATGCTGGTAAAACTGGATATATTGCGCTTCGTCGATCTCGCTTTTCGAGCGGGTCCAAAGGGCGCTGGCCTGATTGACGGTTTCTTCTTCGTCCTTGACCACGTGGGCGCTTTTTTCCGCATCCCACTCTTCTTTCGGCATCACGATGGGCAAGGCGATATGGTCCGAATACTTCTGGATAATCGATTTCAGCTTCCAGCCCGAGAGAAAATCGTCTTCGCCTTCACGCAAATGCAGTGTGATCGAGGTGCCGCGCTGTGCGCGTTCGATCGTCTCCACATTAAATTCACCGTCGCCCTGGCTTTCCCAACGCACGCCTTCGTTAGCCGGCACACCGGCACGGCGCGATTCGACGGTCATCTTGTCGGCGACGATAAAGCCTGAGTAAAAACCCACGCCGAACTGGCCGATCAGCGCTGCATCTTTTTGTTCGTCGCCGGACAGCTTCTGGAAAAATTCCTTGGTGCCTGAGCGCGCAATGGTGCCGAGGTTGGAAATCACTTCGTCGCGGGTCATGCCGATGCCGTTGTCGGCGATGGTCACGGTGCGTTTTTCGCGATCGAAGGAAACACGGATTTTCAGTTCGCTATCGTTCTCGTACAGCGCGCCATTCGCGATTGCTTCGAAGCGCAGCTTGTCGGCCGCATCCGAAGCATTCGAGACCAGTTCACGCAGGAAAATTTCCTTGTTGCTGTACAGAGAATGAATCATCAATTGCAGAAGTTGTTTAACTTCCGCCTGAAAGCTCATTGTTTCTTGCGCCATGGAACAGACCTCTTTTTATGTCGTCAACAGAATTAAATGGGGAATACAGCCAAGTTTGGGGGTGAATTCGCGGATTTCAAGAGCAACGGTGGTTTTGCCGCGCAGGGGTGAGGCTGCCAGGTCTAGGTTGCGACGGCTCGGCGTCGAGCTCATGTGAGCGAATATCTTATACATGGGAAATATGGGAAAAATAGACAAATTGGATATTTAGCGTATTATTTACTTAATATTGCCATTTTTGCGCGCTCTCAGGAGATCACCATGCTCGCCGATTTGCCCAGCATCCAGGACCTGCCTCGCCAAAGCGCGTCCCAGGTGAAGAACAAATGGGCCAACGTAGCGCGCCTGGTCCAGCAAACGGGTAGCGTAGCGATCACCAATCACTCGGCGGTGGAAATGGTGTTGCTCGATGCTGTGACCTACCAGCAATTCGTCGATGAGATCCAAGCCTTCAAGGCACGCGAGCAAACGGGATTGGACCAGTTGGATGAGCGTTTCAGGGCACACTTGGCATTGCTGCAACAGCCTGATGCGGCTCAGAAAGTAGATGCGCTATTCGCGGCCAAGGGCATATTGAGCCGCCGCCCCAAGGCCGGCACTTCGTATTGATGCAGGCGCCATGTCCGCTACTGAAACGATAGCGCGTCCGTTTATTTTGGTGCTGGCCGGCATAAATGGTGCGGGCAAAAGCTCGGTGGGGGGCGCCATGCTCGCTCAATCCGGTTTGGCCTGGTTTAATCCCGATGTTTATGCAAGCGAATTGATGACGTTATCCGGCCTGCATCTCGAGCAAGCCAGTGGTCGCGCCTGGGAGTTCGGCCGCACCCAGCTGGAGGCCGCGATTATCAACGGCACTTCCTACGCCTTCGAAACTACGCTGGGTGGGCGGACCATCACCAAAATGTTGTCTAGAGCCGCCCGCACCCACGATATCGTCATGCTGTTTTGCGGCCTCTCATCGGTACAGCAGCACATCGCGCGCGTGCAATTGCGCGTGGCTCATGGCGGTCACGCCATAACAGAAAACAAAATCCGCGAACGCTGGGTTACGTCACGAGCCAACCTGATCAAACTACTACCGCAATTGGCTCGGCTACAGGTGTTTGACAATAGCGCCGAGGCAGTTGTGGGCGAGGATATTCCGGATTCGGTGTTGGTGCTGGAGGTATTTGACGGCCGGATGGTATTTCCTGAGCCGGATGACGGAGCGGCTTTGGCTGCGACGCCGAACTGGGCTCGGCCAATAGTGCAAGCAGCAATAGAACTCCCGCATACGCCATAAGCAGCATCCCTCGGCGTCATGCGAACAAAGAACAAACACATGGTTAAAGGACTCGTATCGCGATCCTATTCTTACCGTGGTTTGTCCCGCGTCGCGTACTTACCGTGCGCGGCAGTCGAACTCGTCTTAACCCCGCTCCAATTGCCGCGCCAAAAACGCCGACAGGCCCGGGTCGCCGCAATTGGCAATATTAAAACGCATCCAGGTCGAGACGCTCTGATGCGGCGAAAACAACGCGCCGGGCGCGAGGAAATAACCCGCTTCCAAGGCCGTCGCCGCCATCGCCGAGGTGTCGACGCCGGAGTCGGCCCAGAGAAACATGCCGGCGGTCGGTGAATTAAATAACTTGAACCCGACCCGCTCGACCATCCGCATGGTTTTGTCGCGTACCTGATCGAGCCGGCTGCGCAGACGCTCGACGTGACGCCGGTAATGGCCTTCCGTCAAGACCTTGAATACCAGGCGCTCGTTGATTTCCGGCGAGGTCATGCCGGCCAGCATTTTCTGGTCGCTCAGGGCCTGGATAATTTCCGGCGCGGCGGCAATAAAACCGACACGCAAGTTGGCCGCCAGGGTCTTCGAATAACTGCCGAGATAGATCACGCGTTTTAGCTGGTCGAGACTGGCCAACCGCGTGGCGGGATAACCGAGGGGCGCCAAGTCGCCGTAGATATCGTCCTCGATCACCATAAAATCGTAGGTTTCGGCGAGCTGTAAAATCCGATGGGCCTGACTGGCGCTCAAGGAGGTGCTGGTCGGATTTTGCAGTACCGAATCCAGCATCAGCATCTTGGGCCGCCAGGTTTTGACCTGGGTTTCCAGCACATCCAAGTCGAGGCCGCCGGGCGTATAAGGCACGCCGACCACCCGCGCGCCCTGCGAGGCAAAACGGCCGAACATTTGAAACCAGCCGGGTTCGCCCACCAATACAGTGTCGCCGGGTTGCACATAGAGCCGGGCGATCAGGTCCAGGCCCTGGGTAATGCCCGAGACCAGCAGGATCTGTTCCGGTGTCGCGCCGATCTCAAGTTCGGCGAAGCGGGTTTGCAATTGCTGGCGCAACGGGAAAAAACCCTGGGGGGTGCCGTACATCAGCAATTGCGAGGCGGATTGCCGGCCCAGCGCACGCAAGGCATTGGCCAAAATTTCACCGTCCAGCCAGCGATTCGGCAAATAACCGATACCGGGGCCTTTCTCCGGACTGGCCGTGTGCAGCATATTGCGTAACAGCCAGACCACATCGATCGGGCTATCGACCCGCTGCATGCTGTTATGGCGCGCCGGTTCGGCGCCGCGTTCACGTACATAAAACCCCGAGCCGCGGCGCGAATCCAGGTAGCCATGCGCCACCAGCCGCTCATAGGCTTCGACCACGGTAAACCGCGACACGCCTTTATCTTCCGCCAGCTTACGGATGGACGGCATGCGCATGCCGGGCCGGAACACCCGCTCGTCGATCCGGTGCCGCCCCCACTGGACCAACTGATCGACCAGGGTCAACTGCGACGACTCCACCGGAGCCGGGATTTGGTCGGAGAGAGAAATAATGGTCATGGCGGCGGCCCCCGAATGGCAAAAAAGATACGCATGACACGCAAATAATACGGCCCGAGGGCCGACAAATAAACGTGCGATGAACTGGCAGAGCAACTCGCAGAGAGGTTGCCTCGGCAACTGTACCGCAAAGTATTTAATCAATTGTACCGTTACTGTTCTGGTTTGTGTCTGTACATTTAAACCCTGAACAATTACCGGAGCCCACCATGCCAGCCTTCAATGAGATTCGCCATTTCGAACTCGATCCCGGCGTCTGTGTGGCCCATCGTAACCAGCACGCGAGCCGGATCACCGTCGCCAGCGGCACCTTATGGGTGACGCTGGAGGGCGATGCGGTCGACTACTGGCTGCGCGCCGGCGACAGTTTGATGATCGCGCCGCAACAGCGGCTCTGGCTTTCCGCCGAAACCGATGCCGCGCGGTTTGGTATTGCGCGGGCGTTGCGGCCGGTGCTGTCGGTTGCAGCCAAAGTACGTCAAACTGGCGGGCTGCTGCCGCATTTGACCGGCACAGTTGCCGGCCTGCTCAGCCACCCACGTTAACCCGCGCGCATTTAAGCGTAACCCAGCCAAAGTCCAGCCCATGAATCCCTTTTCCGCCGCCGCCCAAGCGCTCCAGCTCGATCATCTGGTGGTCATCGCCGCGACCCTGGAAGCGGGTGCGCGGCATGTGGCGGAAGCCCTGGGCGTCGAGCCGGTAGCGGGCGGAAACCACGCCGCGATGGGCACGCATAATCAGTTGCTTAATTTGTCAGGCGGGCAATACCTGGAAATTATTGCCATCGATCCGCAAGCTCCAGCGCCGCTGCGGCCACGCTGGTTCGGCCTCGACCAGCCTGCATGGCAGGCCCGGCTTGCCGCCGGGCCCTTTCTGGCGCATTGGGTGGCGCGGGTGAATCGGCCTAAAAATCTGGCTCGCTGGCAAGCGCAGTATCCGCAGCGCATTGCGCCCGTGTTGCCGATGGCGCGCGGCGATTTCACCTGGAACATCACCGTGCCCGACGATGGCGCGCTCCCCGGTGACGGTCTGTTGCCGACCCTGATTCAATGGCATACACCTGCGCATCCGAGCGCCCGTTTGCCCGAGCCGCAGGCCGCATTACGCTCGCTGCGCGGTTTTCATGCCGAGGCGGCGACGCTGCAGGCCGAACTCGACTGGCTGGGCGCGCCGCATTTGATCACGCTGGACGCGACGCTGGAACAACCCGGCCTGATCGCCGAATTCGACACACCGCAGGGCATCCGTGTGCTGAAATAAGCTCGGGGTCAGTCGGAGGGTCGCCCGCGCAGGACAGGTACAATTGCTACAAATCTTTTTTACCCTGGCATTTTCGGCGCTGTTTTTCGGTGAACATGTCGGGGCCGTTACCTGGTTTTTCACCGCAGCCGTGCTTATCTGCGTCGCCATGGGACGTAAGGTTGCAGTCGGTCGCGCAAGCCCAGTGCCGTCGCGAGCCACATAAGCTCTGCCGTTTGGTTTCTTTTTGAACTTGTTTGAACTGGTTTTTGAATTCGCCACTCACTAGAAAATATAGAGACGTCCATGCTCCAAAATGATCTGCCCACGCCGCAATGGCAATTGTCCGAACGTGCTCGCAAGCTCACCAGCTCGGCCATTCGTGAACTCCTGAAAATCACCGAACGCCCTGAAGTTATTTCGTTTGCCGGCGGCCTGCCCTCACCGGCCGCATTCCCGGTCGAAGAAATTCGTACCGCGGCCGACCGGATTCTGCGCGACTCGCCGACGGCGGCCCTGCAATACAGCGCCACCGAAGGTTATATGCCCTTGCGCGAATGGGTCGCCGCGCGCCACTCGACGCCCGGCGCGCCGATCGATCCAAGCCAGGTGTTGATCACCACCGGCTCGCAACAGGCGTTGGAGCTGCTGGGCAAGGTCCTGATCGACACCGGCAGCCGCGTGCTGGTCGAAACCCCGACCTATCTCGGCGCCTTGCAGTCGTTCTCGCTGTATGAACCGGAATTCGTTTCGCTGCCGACCGACGACCATGGCCTGGTTCCCGAAGCTTTGACGGCTACGCTGACCCAAGGTGCGCGACTGTTGTACGCCCAGCCCAATTTCCAGAATCCGACCGGCCGCCGTCTGCCGCTTGAACGCCGTCAGGCGCTCGCGGCACTGGCCATGCGCAGCAGCTTCCCGGTGATTGAGGACGATCCCTACGGCGCCCTGTGTTATCGCGGCGAGCCGCTGCCGACCTTGCTTTCGATGGCGCCCCAGCATGTGGTGCACCTGGGTTCGTTCTCCAAGATCCTGGCACCGGGGCTGCGCGTGGGCTACATCATCGCGCCGGCCGGGCTGCACTTTAAATTGGTCCAGGCCAAGCAGGCCACCGATTTGCATACGCCCAGCCTGAACCAGCAAATCGTCCACGAAGTGGTACGCAACGGTTTCCTCGACAACCACATCCCGAAGGTCCGTTCGATGTACCGCGCGCAGTGCGACGCGATGCTCGCCGCGCTCGAACGCGATATGCCCAAAAGCGTGACCTGGAACCAGCCCGAAGGCGGGATGTTTATCTGGCTGCAATTGCCGCCGGGCATCGACAGTACCGAATTGCTGGCTGCGGCGCTCAAGGAAAATGTCGCCTTTGTGCCAGGCGGCCCATTTTATGCAACACCGGCCAGTGCGGCCGATTCCAGCCGTACCTTGCGCTTGTCGTTCGTTACCGTCCCGGCCGAAAAAATCGCCGTCGGCATCGAACGTCTGGGCAAGTTGCTTGCCGCGCGCCTGTAAGGCCTGCGCTCAACCAGTTCAAGGACAGCTCTGTGTGCCGCCGTCCTTGAACCGGCCTTCTTCTTGATAAAAGGATTCAACAGATGACCACGACTTCCATCTACGACAAGCTTAAAGCCCTAGGCATCGAACTGCCGGCGACCGCGGCACCCGCGGCGGCCTATGTGATGAGCGCCCAAACCGGTAATACGGTATTCGTCTCCGGTCATATCGCGAAAAAAGACGGCAAGGTCTGGGCCGGCAAGCTCGGTGAAAATATCGATACCGAAGAAGGCAAGGCTGCGGCCCGCGCCATCGCCATCGACCTGATCGCCACGTTGCATGCGCATACCGGCGACTTGAACAAGGTCACACGCATCGTCAAGGTGATGAGCCTGGTCAACTCGACTTTGACTTTCACGGAACAGCATCTGGTCACCAACGGCGCCTCCGAGTTGCTGGTCGAAGTGTTCGGCGACGCCGGCAAACACGCCCGCTCCGCTTTCGGCGTGGCACAGATTCCAATGGGCGCCTGTGTTGAAATCGAACTGATCGCCGAAGTCTCGGCCTGAGCGACATCGGCGTGGCGCGCCCTTGACCCTTAAGGGCCACTGCGCGGCACTCTAACTCGTCGCACAGGTCTCGGCCTGCACGCCGCCGGTGGCGCATATCGCTTGTACCATCGGCACTTACATTTTTTAGTCATATCTACGCGGTATTCTGGTATTAAGCGTGAAACGACCGCCCAGCCGGCCTTGATTAGCGCAACCTCCCCGCTTTGCCTGCCTCTCACCCGAGAATTATCATTAAATCGGGAATTACTATTTCTAAATAATTCCGTATTGATTAATATGGAGTGTATTTTTGCCGCAATTATGGGCAGCTTATCGAATAATGACTTTATAAACGATGCATGGCGCATGATCTGTAGCAAACGGATCGGCACGCAGTCTGATTGATTTTCGATCCGAGGTAGATCGCATGTTGCAAGGCTCGGCCCGTGACACGGCACAGATTCATGTCACATCTTCCACCCACGATAGCTGGCGTAGACGCTCGCCACGGACCTCGCGCAAATACGCACTGCTGCTGATACCTGCCCTGGGCTGCGTGGTGCTGGCCTTGCTCTGGGCCGTCATCATTGCGCGTTTGTCGACCGAACGCGAGAATGTCGCGCGCGACTCGCAGGCGGAAACCGCTTTGCTTTCAGCGGCGCTGGAACAGCATACCCTCAAATCGATACGCCAAGTCGACCAGATCACCCGGTTCGTCAAATTCGAATACGAAAAATCACCGCAAACCTTCGACTTGAATCGGGTCGTTGAAACCAGTGTGGCGCCCAGCGATACCTTGGTGCAGGTTTCGATGATTGACGAATTCGGCAAGTTTTATGCAAATACCGCCACCCCGCAACCGCCGAAGCTGGATCTATCGGATCGCGAACACTTCCAGGTACATAAGCAAAGCAGCGAGGATTTTCTTTATATCAGCAAGCCGGTAATCGGTCGCTTCTCGAAACAAATGACCTTGCAGGTCACCCGCCGCCTGAACCATCCCGACGGTTCATTCGCCGGCGTGGTGGTGGTCTCGGAAGATCCGACCTATTTCACCAACGACTATTACAACGATGTGGTGCTGGGACATAACGGCATGATCGCGGTGCTGAACGACGACGGCACGATTTTGTCGCGCCGCTCCGGCAACGCGGAAACCGTACCGACCGTCACCGAGCCCAACGGCAGCTTGGCCCCCGCACGTTATCCCGAAGAAAAACGCACCACGGGTTTGTATGCCGACCCGATTGACGGCGTCGCCCGCTTCGTCTCCTTCCGCCACGTTGACGGTTATCCGTTGGGGGTGCTGGTCGGCCTGTCCGAATCGGATGAAATGTCGGACTACAACCATACCCGCCGTATCTATTTGTTGATGGCCAGTTTTATTTCCCTGGCCATGATCGGCTTCTTCGGCGTCGCCACCGGTTTGATCGATAAGTTGCTGGTGCGCGAACGCGATATGGTGCAGTTGGTCGAGACCGATTTGCTGACCGGTTTGCCCAATCGCTTTCGCACCTTGAAAATCCTGCATCGCGAAGTCACCGAAGGTAATTGCGTGGGCAAGCTGGCCCTGTTGTTTGTCGATCTCGACAACTTCAAGACAGTCAACGACACCTTGGGCCATAACGCGGGCGATATCGTGCTGCAAACAACGGCCGCCAGGCTGACCCAGAGCATAGGCGAGCGCGGTATGTTGGCGCGTATCGGCGGCGACGAATTTGTGGTGATGGTGCAATCGGACGAGATTGAAGCCGCTGCGATAGAAATGGCCTCCATCGTGGAAGAGACCTTGCAGCAACCGTGCGACGTGCGCGGCAGTTCTTTTGTGCTGCGCGCCAGTATCGGCATCGCCTTATATTCGTCGGCCACCGAAAACGAAATCGACCTGCTGAAAAAAGCCGACCTGGCGATGTATAGCGCCAAGAACGCCGGCAAGAATTGCTATCAGTTCTATTCGCCGCAACTGGCGCACAAAGCCGATCATTTGATGCGCTGGGAACGGCAACTGCGCATTGCCCTGGCCGAACGCCAGTTAATGCTGGTCTACCAGCCCAAGATCAATCTGTCGACGGGCCGCATCACCGGCTTTGAGGCGCTGATACGCTGGAACCATCCTCAGCAAGGATTGATTGCCGCGGTGGAATTTGTCTCCATCGCCGAATCCAATGGGCTGATCGTACCGATGGGCGATTTTGTCCTGGAACAGGCCTGCGCCCAGTTGCGGCAATGGCAACATGCAGGGCATGCCGAGTTGTCGATGGCGGTCAATATTTCGCCGGTGCAATTCTGGCGCGGCGACATTGTCGGCGCCGTGTCGCGGTGCCTGCGCGAATACCAGATCCCGGCCCATCTGCTGGAACTGGAGATTACCGAAACCGCAATGATGGATCATACCGAGCTGGTCGCCGAGAAAATCGCGGCGCTCAAAAAGCTGGGGGTGCGCATCGCACTCGACGATTTCGGTACCGGTTATTCCTCGTTGTCGTTCCTGAATCGCTTTTCGGTCGACACGTTGAAAGTCGACAAGTCGTTTATCCATGTGATCCCGGAAGATCGTCATGTGTGCGTGATGGTGGCGGGGGTGATCCGTCTGGCCCAATCGTTGGGCTTGACGGTAGTGGTCGAGGGCACGGAAACCCAGGAGCAGATCAACTGGCTGTCGACACTGGGCGATATCGAGGCACAGGGCTACCTGTTCTCGCGCCCCGTGCCGGTTGCCGAGGTGCCGGCGCTGATCGCCCGCTTTGGGCTGGAACAGCGCGTATTGGAAAGTTAACCCGGGAAAGTTAACCCGGCAAAATCAAGCCAGCAAAATCAAGCCAGCACCGCCAAAGCGATGGTCACAATGCCCAACACCAGGTTGATACTGACCCAGGTGCGAATCTTGGCCATTCTAAGCGCTCCTTCGGCCCAGTTCTGGCTCTGCACCGCCCGGCGTAATTTGGGGAAAAGCGCAAAGCGGATATGGCCGAAGAGCAGCATCATCACCACCCCGGTCGCCGCCATCGCCTTCACCGTCCACGGTGCATAAGCGCCGTAGTGCGCCATCATCAAGGCGCCGGAAGCGAGAATCGCCACAATCGCAATCGCGACCCAGGTAAAAAATCGGCCCAAGACACTTTCAAGCAAGGCCAGGCGCAATTGCGGCGCGAGATCGGCCGTGGCCGGGCGCAGGAAAAAATGCGCGAAAGTCATCCCGCCGACCCAGACGACTACGCCCAGAATGTGCAGGAATAAAGCGATTTCATAGGTGTAATTCATTCGAATATCCGGTTGGTCATGCGCCGCGAGTCGTGCGCAGTATTCATAGCTACACGCCGTGTCAGACCGTGGATCGCGGCAATTCGTTGCATGATTCGCCCGATTTTAATCAATCGGACCAGGTCGGGTGTTTATCTCGGACGAATCATTCAGGCTTAATTACACGCCCAGTTCACCAGCTTTGGTTCGGTGCGGCCGGCTAGGTGCGGCCGGCTAGGCGTGGCCCGCTAAGGTGCGACCGCCGGCAATACCGGACGTAAGTCGCCGATGGCGAATTTGACCGCCGGGGCGCGGCCTTTACGCGCCCGCTTGCCCAGATGCGCCGCCAAGGCTTCACCGGCCAGCGTCGCTTCCTGCATTTTGCCGCCCCGCCCGATACCGCTCAAGACCACGCCGGCGCGCCCGATGGGAACTGCCTGCACCAATTTCTGTGCGCCTTCCAGCGCAATCAGCGTGACCCCGCGGCCACCGCCGGAAAGCGCCTTCAACTCGTCCAGGCCGAACACCAGCAAGCGGCCGTCATCGGACAGACAGGCGACCTGCTCGGCCCCGCCCCAAAGCGGCATCGGCACTAACGGCCGAACGCCGGCATCCACCGTCATAAAGGCTTTACCCGCCTTGACCCGGCTGACCAGATCGGCAACCTTGGCGGTAAACCCAAAACCGGCATCGGTTGCCAGCAACAACTGCTGGTCGGCCGCGGCCGCATAATAATGCATCAGGTTCGAACCCGATTCGAGTTCGATCATCGAAGTCACGGGCGCACCATCGCCGCGCCCGCCCGGCAAGGTCGCCACCGGTACCGAATAAACCCGGCCGTTGCTGCCCCACGCAATCAGCAGGTCGGGCGTGCGGCATTGGAAAGCGCCATATAGTGCATCGCCCGATTTGAAGGTCAGCGCGGCCAAGTCCAGGCCATGACCTTTTTGGGTACGCACCCAGCCCCGCTGCGACACCACCACCGTCACCGCTTCGTCGACCACCCGCACCTCGAAGGTGGCGCGCTTTTCCGCCTGGATCAGGGTCCGGCGGGCATCGCCGAATTGCTTGGCGTCGGCCTCTATTTCGCGGATCAGCAAACGCTTCAAGGCCGAATCGCTGGCCAACAAATCTTCCAGCTTCTGCTTTTCATCGCGCAGTTCGGACAGTTCTTTTTCCAGCTTGATGCTTTCGAGCCGCGCCAATTGCCGCAGGCGGATTTCCAGAATATCTTCGGCTTGGCGATCGCTTAAAGCAAAAGCCGCGATCAGTGCCGCTTTGGGTTCGTCCGCTTCACGAATGATGCGTATCACTTCATCGATATTCAAAAAGACGATTAAACGGCCTTCGAGAATATGAATCCGGTCGTTGATTTTATCCAGGCGGAACTGGCTGCGCCGCGTCACCGTGACCTGACGAAAGCCGATCCACTCGCGCAAGATATCGAACAAGCCTTTCTGGCGCGGCCGGCCATCGGAGCCGATCATCACCAGATTCAAGGCCACGCTCGATTCCATCGAGGTTTGCGCGAGCAAGGTATTGACGAATTCGGCCTGATCGATGCGGCTCGATTTCGGTTCGAACACCAAACGCACCGGCGCATCCTTGCCCGATTCATCGCGCACCGCGTCGAGCATTGCCAGCAGCGTTTGTTTGGTCTGCAACTGATCCGGCGTCAGGGTCTTTTTGCCGAGCTTGATCTTGGGATTGGTCAGCTCTTCGATTTCTTCCAGCACCTTCTGGCCCGAGGCATTCGGCGGCAGCTCGGTCACCACCAGTTGCCATTGGCCGCGCGCCATTTCTTCGATCTTCCAGCGCGCCCGCACCTTCAGGCTGCCGCGCCCGACTTCATAGGCAGCCGCAATTTCCGCTTCGCTGGAAATCAATTGCCCGCCGCCCGGAAAATCCGGCCCGGGCATCAAGACCATCAATTCCGCATGACTCAGTTTGGGATTGCGGATCAGCTCGACGGCCGCCGCCGCCACTTCACGCAGATTGTGCGAAGGAATTTCCGTCGCCATCCCGACCGCGATACCCGAGGCGCCATTCAGCAACACCATCGGCAAACGCGCCGGCAACAGCTTGGGTTCCTGGAACGAGCCGTCATAGTTGGGCATGAAATCGACCGTGCCCTGGTTGATTTCATCCATCAGCAATTTGGCAATCGGCGTCAGGCGCGCTTCGGTGTAGCGCATTGCGGCCGCGCCGTCACCGTCGCGCGAGCCGAAATTACCCTGGCCGTCGATCAGCGGATAACGCATCGAAAACGACTGCGCCAAACGGACCAAAGCGTCATAGGCCGACTGATCGCCATGCGGATGATATTTACCCAGCACATCGCCGACCACCCGCGCCGATTTCACCGGCTTGGCCTCCGAAGTCAGCCCCATCTCGTTCATCGAAAACAGAATCCGGCGCTGCACCGGCTTTTGCCCGTCGCACACGTCCGGCAGTGCGCGCCCCTTGACCACGCTGATGGCGTAGTCCAGATAGGCTTGCTCGGCATAAGCGCCAAGCGTCAATGATTCGCTTGCGCCGGGCTCGATAAAATCGATGTCCTGTTGTTCCATAGTCTCTTGATCTGTGTTTCGTTACGGTCGGCGCATAAGCTGGCCGGACTCGCGGCGGCGCTGGCGCGCTTGGGCGGCAATGGCAGCCGAGGCCTGCGATACGCGCTCAACGCCGAGGGCTCAAATATCGACTTCAACCAGATTACCGCGCTCTTCCAGCCAACCGCGCCGTGCCGCCGCTTCGCCTTTGCCCATCAGCATGTTCATCATGCCGGTGGTGGCCTCGGTATCGAGGTCGCCGAGCAAGATCGGCATCAGGCGCCGCGTGTCCGGATTCATGGTGGTTTCCCAAAGCTGCTCGGCGGACATTTCGCCCAAGCCTTTGAAGCGGCTAATGGCCCATTGCGTGTCGCGCACGCCGTCCTTGCGCAATTTGTCGAGGATGGCTTCAAGCTCGCCGGCATCCAGCGCATAGATCTTCTGTTCTGGTTTTTTGCCGCCTGATTTTGTCGAACGTCCGGGCGCATCGACGCGAAATAGCGGCGGACGCGCCACGCAGATATGACCGAGATCGATCAATTGCGGGAAGTGACGGAAAAACAAGGTCAGCAACAACACCTGGATATGCGAGCCGTCGACGTCGGCATCCGACAAAATGCAGATCTTGCCATAGCGCAAATTCGACAAATCGACTTTATCGTCGCGCCCGTGCGGGTCCACCCCGATAGCCACCGCAATATCGTGCACTTCGTTATTGGCAAACAAGCGGTCGCGCTCGGTCTCCCAGGTGTTCAAAACCTTGCCGCGTAACGGCAGGATGGCCTGAAATTCCTTATCGCGCCCCATCTTGGCCGAACCGCCGGCCGAATCCCCTTCGACCAGGAATAACTCATTGCGGGTAATATCCGTCGATTCGCAATCGGTCAACTTGCCCGGCAGCACGGCCACGCCCGAGCTCTTGCGTTTCTCGACTTTTTGCCCGGCACGGGTGCGCGCCTGGGCCTGCTTGATCACCAGGTCGGCCAGCTTCTTGCCATGTTCGACATGATGATTCAGCCACAACTCCAGCGCCGGCCGGGTGCAGGCCGACACCAGGCGGACCGCGTCGCGGCTGTTGAGCCGCTCTTTGATCTGCCCCTGGAATTGCGGATCGAGTACCTTGGCCGACAAGACAAACGAGACGCGGGCAAACACGTCTTCGGCCAGCAACTTGACCCCCTTGGGCTGCAGATTATGCAGTTCCACAAAACTTTTCACCGCCTGAAACAGGCCGTCGCGCAAGCCCGATTCGTGCGTACCGCCGGCCGGTGTCGGAATCAGGTTGACATAGGACTCGCGCAATAGCGGCCCTTCCTCGCTCCAGGCCACCACCCACGCCGCCCCTTCGCCATCGGCAAAACTTTCCTCGCCATTACGCGAGGAATCCGCCGCATGCTCACCCTCGAACAACGGAATCAACGTATCGGAACCGGCCAGGCCTTCAAGCAGGTAACCGCGCAAGCCGTCTTCGTAGCGCCAGCTCAGGCGCTCGCCATTCTTTTCGTTGAGCAATACCACTTCGACGCCGGGCAGCAGCACCGCTTTGGAGCGCAACAGCCGTTGCAGTTCGGCGATAGGGAAATTCGGCGAATCGAAATATTTTGTATTGGGCCACGCCGTCACCCGGGTGCCCGATTTTTTGTTGCTGCGCTCGGCCGAGGTTTGCGGCCGCACTTCCAGCGCTTGCGCCACATCGCCGTTGGCGAAGCCCAGCGTGGCAACCTTGCCCTCACGCCAGACTGTCACGTCGAGCCGGTTCGACAAAGCATTGGTCACCGAAACACCGACCCCGTGCAGACCGCCCGAGAAGGTATAAGCACCGCCGGCGGCCTTGTCGAACTTGCCGCCCGCATGCAAACGGGTGAACACAATCTCGACCACCGGCACGCCTTCATCGGGATGCAGGCCGAACGGAATCCCACGGCCGTCGTCTTCGACGCTCACCGAACTATCCGCATGCAAGGTCACACTGATCTGCCGGCCATAACCGCCCAGCGCCTCATCGGACGCGTTGTCGATGACTTCCTGGATGATGTGCAGCGGGTTTTCGGTGCGCGTGTACATGCCCGGACGTTGCTTGACCGGCTCCAGCCCTTTCAGGACCTTGATCGACGCTTCGCTATAAGCAGCAGTGAGTTTTTTCGACATGGGTTACCAAAACAAAACATAAGCCGTCACCGCTCAAAGTAGCGGCAAGCGGCTGGGACAACCGGTGGATTGAGGAACATCCGGAGTTACACCACCATCAAACCGGATGACTCCGGGCTGGAGTGGACCCCGGCCGCAAGCGCCGAGGATGCATGGCATTTTACTAAGCCATTTTACGGATGCAAGTAGGGCAATGCGATAACCATACGATAAAGCAGCCTCAGGACTCAATAAGTCCGGCGCAGCAAGCCGTGCCGCCCTGCCCGCGAAAAACACCCCGGCGCGACCCGAGCAAACACTGTCGGGCCGCGCACGGCCAGCCAGCATGGAACGGGCTGCACCATCAGGGCGTCAAGCCTTGCCGGTGGCTTTGGCCTCAAGTTTCTCCCAACGCTCCATGATTTCGAGCGTAGCTTCGTCAATTGCAGCAAAACGCTCACTCAAACGTTGACCCTGCTTCGGGTCCTTGGCAAAGATCGAACCGTCCGCCAATTGCGCCGTGATCTCTTTTTGCTCGTTTTCCAGCGCCGCGATCTGCGCCGGCAAAGCGTCCAGTTCGCGCTGCTCCTTGAAGCTAAGCTTGACCGGACGCGGCGCACTGCGCGCAGTTTCCTTGGCCGCTTCCTGAGCCGCCCCGCGGTTGGCGTCTTTATTGGCGGCCCGCGCCATCCCTTCGGCCCGCGCCGACTGCACCTGCCAATCGGAGAAACCGCCCACATACTCGCGCCAACGGCCTTCACCTTCAGCGGCAATCACCGAGGTCACGACGTTGTCGAGAAACGCGCGGTCATGGCTGACCAGCATCACCGTACCGTCGTATTCGGTCAACAACTCTTCAAGCAATTCCAGCGTCGGAATGTCGAGATCGTTGGTCGGCTCGTCGAGCACCAGAATGTTGGCCGGGCGGGCAAACAAACGCGCCAGCAACAAACGGTTGCGCTCGCCACCGGACAGCGACTTGACCGGCGAACGGGCGCGTTCCGGCGAAAACAGGAAGTCGCCCAGATAACTCATCACATGCTTGCGCAAGCCGTTGATTTCAACCCAGTCGCTACCGGGGCTGATGGTGTCGGCCAGGCTGCGTTCCGGGTCAAGCTGCGCGCGCATCTGGTCGAAATAGGCCACCTGCAGATTGGTGCCGGTGCGTACCGTGCCTGCATCGGGAGCCAATTCGCCCAAAATCATTTTCAGCAGCGTGGTCTTGCCCGCGCCGTTGGGGCCGACAAAACCGATCTTGTCGCCGCGCATCAGCGTGGCCGAGAAATTGTCGACTACCGTGCGCTCACCGTAGCGCTTGCTGACATCCGTCAGTTCGGCCACGATCTTGCCCGACTTGTCGCCCTGGCTCACGTCCAACTTGACGTTGCCCTGCACATTACGGCGCTCGGAGCGGTCGTTGCGCATCGACACCAAACGTTCGATGCGAGCCACACTGCGGGTGCGGCGCGCTTGCACCCCTTGGCGGATCCAGACTTCTTCCTGGGCCAGGAATTTGTCGAACTTGGCGTTCTCGACTTCCTCGACTTCCAGTTGTTGCGCCTTGCGCAGTTGATAGGCGGCAAAGTTACCGGGGTAGGACAGCAAACGGCCGCGATCGAGTTCGACGATACGGGTTGCCACCTTGTCGAGGAAGGTCCGATCGTGAGTAATAAACAGCACGCTGGTGCGCAACCCGATGAGGAAGGTTTCCAGCCAGCGAATCGCTTCGAAATCCAGATGGTTGGTCGGCTCGTCGAGCAACAGCACATCGGGCTGCACCACCAGCGCACGCGCCAGCGAGACGCGTTTTTGCATCCCGCCCGACAGCGAACCCATCAGCGCATTGCCGTCCAGCGTGATCTGGTCGAGGGTGGTCGCGACACGAGTGGCCCAATTCCAGCCATCGATGGTATCCAGCGACGACTGCAAGGTGTTCAGGTGCCCCAGCAATTCATCATGGCGCTCACCCTCGGGCGCATCCGCCAGCTCGTGGACCACTGCTTCGTATTCGGCCACCAGGGCGCTCACGGCGGTCAAACCCGATGCCACCACGTCGAATACCGTGTGTTGCGGCTCAAATACCGGCTCTTGCGGCACATAAACCGTGGTCAGGTCCTGCTGGCGCGTAATCAGGCCATCGTCGGGACGTGACAAACCTGCCACAATTTTAAGCAGGGACGACTTACCCGCCCCATTGCGGCCAATCAAACCGACCCGCTCACCGGCTTCGATCGAAAAATCGGCGCGATCCAGCAAGGCTACGTGACCGAACGCGAGTTGCGCGCCCGAAAAGGAAAACAGCGACATGTCGGCGATACTCGAATAAAACGCCTATTGTACTGGGTCGGACGTGTCAGCCGTCCGGAGTTATACGGGTTTTGCCTGATTGGATACGCTTTGCACAGCGTTTTCGCTGGTTTTGGGCCGGCTTGGGCCCCTCGAATAGGCTCTTGCAGGCTGATTCGGCATTGCCGCTATCTTGACCACGTCCGTCTTTGTTATACTTCGGGCCGTAGCGAGCCTCGGTTTCCGGCGGCCCGCTGCAACGGCCCTCCCTGTAGTTCAATGGATAGAACAAGTGCCTCCTAAGCGCTAGATACAGGTTCGATTCCTGTCAGGGGGACCAGCTTAGCGCCCGCGCACCTCAAAAACGGCAAAAATAGCGCTCAACGCGCCAACATAGCCCAGTCGTCCCCGTACCTGTATTACAGCTATTTTGCCGTTACCTGCATGACAGCTATTTGTAGTAATGGCTGATGGGCGACCGCCTGGGTTTGCGTCAAAATCGAGTCCCGCACCAATCATGCATGCCAGCTGCCAATCTCGGCGAACGGCTATTGCTCACAAGACCTCACTAGGACCGTCGAGCATGACCAATTCCGTTGGTCTTATTCCACTCTCGATTGCCCTATAAAAGTCCTGGGTAGTGCAATGCTACACAAATTGTGCCGCGCCATTTCAGACGACTCAAGTGACTTTGCCACGGCATACATCACCGCGTCTGAAACCAAGGCTTATATGACGAAAAATCGTCGGCTCGCTTTACTTCTTGCGCCCGGCTGGTTTTAACGATTCCCTTGTTATACGCGTCACATCAAAGGCAGCAAATAAGAGATCGCGGGCAAACTACTGTCGGCATTTTTTGACTCTCGCGCCTCCGGATTATTTGGGTGAAGAATAATTTTGATTTTCTGCGTATCTCGGCGGCACTTATGGTTCTTTTTAGCCACCAGTTTGCACTCCTGGGACGCACTGAGCCCGCCGTGTTGCCGGGTATTTCGTTCGGCGAAATGGGCGTATGTATTTTCTTTTCGATCAGTGGTTATTTGGTTAGTCAGAGTTGGATGCGCGACCCGTATGCGCTTCGTTTCATGACCAGGCGTTTGCTGCGGATCTGGCCCGGTCTGTTTGTTGCGACTTGCTTTTGTGCATTGGTAATTGGTCCTATTGCGACGAATCTGCCGCTCCAGGCCTATCTGCGTGCGCCCGAAATGCATCGATTTTTTGGCATCCTGCGCCTGAAAATCCAGTTCAACCTCCCTGGTGTCTTCCTCGATACGCCCTTCCCTCGCGCCGTGAATGGATCGCTCTGGAGCATTCCGCTGGAGTTGTCATGTTACGGCGTTTTACTGGTCGCAGGCATTCTAAGGTTGCTAAATTTTCGCTGGATCATAGTAATCATGCTTGCTGGCTTGGCATTTCAGTATTTCCGCATGGACTATGCTGCAGTCGACCAGATCGCAAGCTACAAGATCAGGTATGGCTTGTTCTTCGGATCAGGCTGTTGCATGTGGCTGTTCAAGGATTATCGGCCAAGGCACCGAATGATCGGTATGGCCGTACTCGTGACGAGTATCGCTCTAGGACTTTGCCTCAATCAATATCTGCTCGCCAGCCTGCTCGCCGTACCTTATATATCAGTCGTCATCGGCACCTCTTCAACGCCTGTCATGTGCAGATTCGGGCGGTTTGGCGACCTGTCATACGGGGTCTACATCTATGCATTTCCGGTGCAACAGACTTTGATCTGGGCCACCGGCGGACACCTGCCATTTCTAGCCTACCTGGCCGCGTCAACCCTCGTCACCTTGTTGCTGGCTTATGCATCGTGGCATGGAGTGGAAGCACCTGCACTTCGAATGAAACCGGGCGCTGGCTCGATTTCCTCCTAGAGTCGATACCTCAGTCTCATCGCTAAGCCTGAAGATCATCTGCCAAGCCGAGCGGATTGGCACGCCGCACACCCATCGCCGGCTACTCCGGCAACAAACGCCGATAATTATCGTCGCCCTTGACTTGTTTCAAACCGAGATTAAAACGCTGGATCAAATCGGCGGAGGCGGGATTATTCTTGGGGGCGATCAGCATCAAGTCGGCCGATGCCACCGGTTTGACCGAGCGTTGAATCTGTTCGCCGGCGTCGACCTGGCGCAACATCTCCCGGGCCAGCAGATCAAATGCGGAAAGTGCGTCGACCCGCTGGGCCAGCAGCATGCGAAAACACGTAAGTATATCGGTGGGTTGTTCCAGCGTGACTTCGCCTTTTTCTATCATCGCGCGCAGACCGGTTTCCAGCGGCGAGGCATAACCCTGGGGCACGCATAACACGCGACCGCGAAAGCTGTCGGGATGGTCAAAGTCGAGGGTATCCCCACGGTGCATATACAGAAAACTTTGCGCGCTCAGCAGCGGATCGGAAAAAAGGAAATCCTGCTCGCGTTCGGGCGACCGCACATAGGGGAAAGTTGCGCTATATTTACCCGCCAAGGTCAACGCATAACCGCGCTTCCAGGGCAGCCAGGCCAGGCTCACCGGCTCCCCCATGCGCTCGAACACGGCGCGCACCACTTGCACCATGATGCCGCCCTCGGGCGCGGCGCGGTCGGTAAAGGGCGGATAACCCGGGCCGGTGGTCAAGGTTACGGTTGCGGCTGCATGGTTCGCACCCAGTGCGAAACTTAGCAGGACACAACAAGACCGGAAGCTAGGCATGGGCGGGTATCTGATTATTGATAAACTGCTGCATTATGCCGGTTCGCGGTGAACCGTCAAATTCTGTCAACCCAAGCTGTAACGCATGCGACTCTCGCTTCGCTTCCTGGTCCTGTTGCTGATGCTGGCCCTGTCTCTTCAAGCAGAGGCGATGGCCGCGTGGTCCTATTGCGCGCAGCTTCATCCAGGCCACACCGCCACGCAAGACTTCGCCGCGGGGTCTGACATCGGGCATGGGTCCAGCCAAGTGCCGAGGCACGGTCTCAAGCAAGCGAGCACGCACCCGCTGATGCACGGTGCCATGCCGGGTGCGGCGACAAGCGTCGCCACGCAGGCGCACCACGCCCAACACCCGCTGCATTTCTGCCCCGCCTGCTGCCCCGCATGCGCGCCGCCCATGTCCGCCGCAAGTGCCGCAACCACCCGCGTCCGGCTTAATGTATCGAGTGTGGTCTACACTCGGCAACCGGTGCGTTTCAAGAATCATATCCCCCTTGTGCCAGACCGCCCGCCTGCACTGCCGGCCTGATCGTCCGGGTGCTCAAGCAGCACCCCGGGCAGGGTAACTCAGACTTTCGTTGATGAAACCGGTCGCATGCAACGTACGTTAGGTACGCATTCGGCCCGGTTGCGCCCAATCGAGCGCTTTTGAAATAGATCAGCCAGGAGTTTCAAGATGAAAAAAATCCGTACCCCGCATTTCGCCGGTCTTTGCACCGCCGCAGTGTTGCTCGCTCTCAGCACTTATGCCCAGGGCCAGCAAGCCGCCTCGACGCCCGACGCCATGCCGGCCACGATGCAGATGAACAGGGCTCAGCCGGATCCGGACTCGACGCCGTCGACGCAAGCCTACCGGGCCGGTAGCGCCGCCATGATGAAAGGGATGGATGCCCCTTATACGGGCAATGCCGACCAGGATTTTGTCGCACATATGTTGCCGCATCATGAAGGCGCGGTGAGTATGGCCAAGGTGGAATTGCAATTTGGCAAAGACCCGGAGATGCGCAAGTTGGCCAGGGCCATCGTCAAGGCGCAGGATCAGGAGATAAGCCTGATGCAGAACTGGCAGGCCAAACATCCGCTCAAGTAAGCAGCCGGACAGGCCGTCACAAATAAGCAGTGAAGCCGGCGTCACGGGTAGGGCGTGTGCCATCAAGCACCTTGCCCCGCTCGTGATGCCGCTTTATCTCAGGCAGGCGGCTTATCCTCACACGATTTTCTCTGCTGCGCTTAAAATGCCGGTAGACGTAGCGCATTCATTTGGCACATTCATTTGCCATCTGCATTGGCCGCACCTATTTCCAGCCGAAGTCCCGCTCGTGCCCGCCCGATCAGATGTGGGGCTTGCCTGAACGGGATCTCCCGAACCCCAGACGCATCCGTACCGGCACGCTCAAAAACCATGACCCTGATCCAGCGCTGTTTGATCCTGTCCGCCGCGTGGCTTGCCCTGATTCTGATTCCGGCCGGCGCTTACGCGGCTCAGCCCAAGGATATTTCCCAGGCCGAGATGGACACGGCCCAGCAAATGATTCGTCAACATTGCACCAATGTGGCGATCAAACAGTCGGACAACCCCGACCAGCCGGATACGGCGCCCTATCAAGCCTGCGTCAAACCGTATGTGGACGCGATCGGCGCGATGGTGAACTATCAGCGGGATCCGGCGGTAACGCTGGAAATCTGGAGCGATTGCCGCCGCGCCAGCAACTTCGCCACGACGGGCGATTTCCCGGTATGGGCAAGCTGCATTGGGCAGCGTTCGCAGAAGAAGTAGTCGTGCCGTCCTACAAACCCAGGCGCGCCACGCGGCACGCGGCCAGATCCCATGCCGCGCTGCCGACCGTCTTGAACAAGATCGGCCGCTCGACCGGTACCGCGTGACTGAAGGCATCGGCAATCGGACGCACCCGCGCCCAATCGGTACCTGCCTGGATAAAATCGCCGGCCTCATACCGTCCGCCATGCGCATCGTCAATGTAAAGCACACTGCCCTGCACCAGCGCGGCCGGCACCTCCGCCGCATCCGGCGTAAATGAACCTACCGCAATCACCAGGCGGCCAGGCATATCCGGCTCGTGATAAACCGGGGTGGAACTGGTCGTCAGCGTGATCACCACCTCGACCGAAGCCGGGATCGCGTCCGGCATCAAGGCTTCCAGGCGCGCATTCAGCGTTTGATTGCGCAGGCAAAAAGCCTCGGCCTGGGCCAAGCTGCGGCCGATCACGTAGACGCGCGCCGCGGGAAACAAGGCCCCCAGCGCCGCAACATGACTCGAGGCCTGAGTTCCGGTGCCGATCACCAGCACTTCGCTGGGCGCCATGCCATGCAGCGCTTGGATACCCAGTATGGTCATCGCGGCGGTGCGGCGCGCGGTGACGGTCGGGCCATCCAGCATAAACAGGGGCAAGCCGTTGTGCGGGTCGTACGCCGCCACCTGCCCCTGGATGGTGGCTAGTCCGCGAGCGACATTGGCCGGGCACACGGTGACCATTTTGTGGATCGCAATATCCGCCGCCGTAGCCGGCATGCTCAGCATCACAGCGCCTTCCTGCAGCGGTAAAACGGTGCGCTCGGGGCTGACAATCCGCCCGGCCAGCAGATCGGTCGATGCGGTACGCAAGGCGCCCACCAAATCGGCAAAACTCAGCAGGCGCACAGTTGCCGCCGCATCGAAAAAAGGGATGGCCATGGTTCGCCCGAAAAAATCGCCAGTCCGCATAGTCGCGGTAGCCGCACGCTACGTCAACTGCCCGGCGGCGCTTTTGTAATACGCGGTGACGGTGAGCTCCGGCCCGGACGGCCAGCGCACCCTAGACGCACAGTTCCGGACAGCGGCCGAAGATCTCGACCACCCAGTCGACAAATACCCGCACCTTTTGCGACAGATGACGGTTTTGCGGGTACATCACCGAAATCGGCATGGCTTCCGCTTCGAATTCCGGCAGCACCAAACGCAAGGCATCGGCTTTGAGCAGCTCGCGCACCATAAAGCGCGGCGGCTGGACCAGTCCCAACCCCATCAAGCCGGCCGTCACGTAGGCCTCCGCATCATTGACCGAGACCATGCTGAACATCGGGATATCGACCGATTGGCCATCGACCAAAAAACTCATATCGACGTTTTTGCCGGTACGGCTGGCAAAATAATTGACGCAAACATGGCGTTCGAGGTCGGCCAACGTAACCGGAACCCCATAACGTTCAAGATAATCCGGCGAGGCCACCTGCACCATTTTCATCGAACCGATGCGGCGCGCAATCATGTTCGAATCGGGCAGGTTGCCGACCCGGATCACGCAATCGACACCTTCCTGTACCAGGTCGATGGGGCGGTCGCCCATGCCGAACATCAATTCGATATCGGGGTAACGCGCATGAAATTCAGCCAGATTGGGCAGCAGGAACATCTTCCCGATCGAGCCGGGCATGTCGACGCGCAAACGGCCCCTCGGGCTGGTGCGGGCATCTGTAAACACACTTTCGGTTTCTTCTATATCGGCGAGGATGCGGATGCAGCGCTCGTAATACGCGGCGCCATCCTCGGTCACATTGACGCGCCGCGTGGTCCGGTGCAACAGTTTGACGCCCAGATGCGCTTCCAGCGCCTGAATTGTATTGGTCACGGTGGCGCGCGGCAGGCGCAAGGTCTCGGCAGCTTTGGTAAAGCTGCTGACCTCAACCACCCGCGTAAACACTTCCATCGCCTGAAGGCGGTCCATGATGCTTCCCTTTGCAAAAAGCTCGTTTAAACCTGGGTCCGGTCGCCCAACCCCATCGATATCGACTCGACCTGGGTTGAGGGTAGGCGCGGTATGACAGCGGTGATCCGGCTTAAACGAGGGTGCGTTGAGGTTTAATATTCAGTAAACAGCACAGCCGGATTATAGGGATATATCTAATTGTGCGCTGAGCGCCAACGCACTATCAAGCGCTGCACTTCACTCCTCGATCAAGTTGCGCCGTGCGGCTCAAAACCCATCGCGGCCGGCGTCAAAATGCCCTGCATCGCGGCTCCGCGCCAGATTAAACAGTACCCGCCCAGCGCTTGCGATTGTTGGCTGGTGCGTCAACTGTCGCGGGTTTCTACTTGCTTACCCGGCGTGCGGCACAGGCTTATACTCAAATCAGCCTGAAACCCTGGAGCACGCTATGACCAATCCATCCCTAGGCGAAATACTGGGCACCCAAATCAACGACAAAAAAGCGCATTGCCTGCTCGAATTGGAACAGCATACGGCGCAAAAAGGACTCTGTGCCGAACGCGATCTGCAGGCCGTAAAAGATTTCTTCCACCGCGCCATCACGCAATTCACCACCGATATTCTGGCGCGCATCGAAATCAAGCCGCTGCTACTGGGTAACGGCCATCACGAAGCAGTGGCCGCAATCCTGCAAACCTACCGTTGGAAACGCGAAAACGGCATCGGCCAGCCGACGCATCCGTACTATGCTTTATGGCAGACATTTCAAGCGTGGTGCAGCGAAAACGACCTGCAGCCGGAGATCGAGTATCACTGCGACGGCATCGGCAAACAATCCTGGCACCAGCTTTCGGTCAAACCCGCGCTCCAACAGCATCAGCCAAAGACACAGGCCGCGAGCGAACTCACGGCCTGAAGCTTGGGCCGGCATGCGGCCTCGATTACCAAGACGCATGCCGATAAGCTGATTAAACCCGGTATCCCGGTGATGCTTGCAGGTTCAGCCGAAGACAAACCTGCAAGCCGCCCGGCTACTTCTGCGCCACCGACACCGCACTCTGCGTGGCGCCGGACGCTACCGGCATATCGCCCCAGCCGCCGCCCAGGGCACGGATCAGATTGACCGTCGACACCGCCCGCACCCCTTCCAGTTGCACCGCTGAACGCCGCGCTTCCAGCAAGGTCCGGTCGGTTTCAAGCACGCTCAGATAATTGATTGAACCATCGTCGTATTGCGTATGCGCCAAATGGGCCGCACGCGCCGAGGCTTTGACCGCGTCATTTTCCACTTGGGTCTGATCCTGCAACACGCGCAGATTAGCCAGGTTGTCCTCGACTTCCTGGAACGCCACCAATACCTGCTGGCGATACAGCGCGACGTCCTCCTCATACTTGGCGCGCGCATTGGCCAGGTTACCCGAGCGCAAACCGCCATCGAAAATCGGCAGGTTCAGCGAGGTACCGGACAAAGGCCCGAGCAGGAAGGTCCGGCTCGACCAGAGGAACAAGTCGCCCAGCGTGGCCGATTGGAAACCGCCCACGCCGGTGAGTGACAGCGACGGGAAGAATGCCGCCTTGGCCACCCCGATGCGGGCATTTTCCGCCGCCATGGCGCGCTCCGCCGCGGTGATATCCGGACGTCGTTCCAGCAGGGACGACGGCAGCCCGGCGGGGATTTTTACGTCGACCGGCTCCAGCGGCTTGGCGGCCACCGTCAACTCGGCCGGCGCTTTGCCCAGCAATACCGCCAGGCTATGCTCCGAGGCCGCGCGCTGACGCACCACGGTCATCGCGTCCGAACGGGCAGACGCCAATTCAGCCTTGGCCTGCGCCACATCCAGCTCGCTCACGTCGCCCGCATCAAAACGATGCTGCACAAAGTCGAGTTCCTTGCCGCGCAGGTCCACCGTCTGGTTAAACACCTCCAGCTCGGCGTCAAGCTCGCGCAAGTTGAAATAATTCTGCGCTACGTCCGCCTGCAACGCCAACTGCACCGAGCGAAACAGCGCCTCGCTTTGCTGCGAGTCGGCTTTGGCGGCGTTGTATGACGAGGTCACACGGCCGAACAAATCGACTTCGTACGAAGCGGTGGCCTGCGCCGTCCAGACTGTCTGGGCTTGGTCGCCGACACCGTTTACCACACCAAAGGAGCCGGGTGCCAGTTGTTCGCGCGCCGGGCCGAAGCCTGTACCGAGCGTGGGGAAAAACCCGGCGCGGGCGGTTTGCTGAATCGCCCGGGCTTCCTTCAGGCGCGCGGCCGCCGCCTTCAGGTTCTGGTTCGCCGCCAAGGCTTGCGCCTCAAAATCGTTCAACTGTGCGTCGCCGAACACCTTCCACCATTCGCCGCGGGCGATCTGCTCGGCCGGTTGCGCCTGCTTCCAGCTACCCGCTTCCTGCGCCGTCAACGGCGCGGCTTCTTTAAAAGCCGCCGGGTTGGCCGCTTCCGGCGTTTTGTAGGTCGGCGCCAGCGAACAACCCGCCAACACCAGCAGAGCGGCCAGCAGAACCGTCACACCCAAGCCACGTTTCGATAAATTAGTCATTTCATTGTCCTCAAAGGCCCGCTTCTTCGATGCCATGCACGTGCGGGTTATGACCATGTTTGTCGATGAGTTGCTGGCCACCGGCCAATTTACGCAGCAATACATAAAACACCGGGGTCAGCATCAGCCCGAATGAAGTCACACCCAACATGCCGAAGAACACCGCAATCCCCATCGCATGGCGCATTTCCGAACCGGCGCCCGACGACAGCACCAGCGGCACCACACCCATGATGAAGGCGATCGAAGTCATCAGAATCGGGCGCAGACGCAAGCGGCTCGCTTCAATCGCAGCCTGCACGATGGTGCGGCCTTGCATTTCCAGCTCACGCGCAAATTCCACAATCAGAATCGCATTCTTCGAAGCCAGGCCCACCAGCACCATCAATCCGACCTGGGTAAAGATATTGTTGTCGCCACGGGTCAACCACACACCCACCAAGGCCGACAGCAAGCTCATCGGGACGATCAGGATCACCGCCAAGGGCAGCGTCAAGCTTTCGTACAAGGCGGCCAGCACCAGGTACACCAGCAAGAGACTGATCGGGAACACCCACAGCGCGCCGTTGCCGGTAATGATTTGCTGATAGGTCAAGTCGGTCCATTCGATCTTCAAACCACGCGGCAAGGTTTCTGCCGCAATCCGCTCGACCGCCGCCTGCGCTTGTCCCGATGAATAACCGGGGGCCGGGCCGCCGTTGATGTCGGACGCGGTATAACCGTTATAACGCACCACCATTTCCGGACCGAAAGTCGGCGTGACCTTGACCAGCGACGACAGCGGCACCATATCGCCATTGTTGTTGCGTGTCTTGAGCAGGCTGATATCTTCGGCATGCGCACGGAACGGTGCATCCGCTTGCACCCGCACCTGGTACACCCGGCCGAAGCGGTTAAAGTCGTTCACGTACTGCGAACCCAGATAGATCTGCATGGTGTTGAAGACATCGGTAATCGGCACCCCCAATTGCTTGGCTTTGACCCGATCCAGCTCGACGTTCAACTGCGGCACATCGATCTGATAGCTGGAGAAAGTCGGTCCCAGCTCCTTGGTTTGCGAGGCTTTTTTGAGGAAGGCCTGAGTCGCATCGTTCAAGGCTGCATAACCGAGCGCGCCGCGATCTTCGATCTGGAACTTGAACCCGCCCAGCGTACCTAAACCCAACACCGGCGGCGGCGGGAACACGGCGATAAACGAGCCTTTGATCACCCCGTATTTTTGATTCAAGGCACCGGCAATCGCACCGGCCGAGAGCGACTTGTCATGACGTTCGCCAAACGGCTTGAGCGTCACAAACACAATCGCCGCACTCGATGAATTGGTAAAACCGTTCACCGACAAACCCGGAAACTGCACCGCGCTTTCGACCCCGGGTTGAGCCATTGCAATCTGCCCCATCTGCTTGACCACGTCTTCCGTGCGATCCAGCGTGGCGCCATTCGGCAGTTGTGCAATCGCGATCAAATATTCCTTGTCCTGCGCCGGCACAAAACCGCCCGGCACGACCTTCGCCATCAACACCGCGCCGCATAACAGCACCGCGTAGAGCGCCATCATCACGGTTTTATGGCCGATCACGCGAGTTACGCCGCGGCCGTAGTTTTCCGAACCGCGATGAAACACCTTGTTAAAGACGCGGAAGAAACCACCGAACATCCGGTCCATCACGCGGGTCAGCCAATCCTTCGGTTCATCGTGCCCTTTCAGCAGCAAGGCAGCCAAAGCCGGCGACAAGGTCAGCGAGTTGAAGGCCGAGATCACCGTCGAAATCGCGATGGTCATGGCAAACTGTTTATAGAACTGCCCGGTCAAGCCCGACATAAACGCCAGCGGCACAAACACCGCGACCAGGGTCAGGGCAATCGCGACAATCGGCCCGCTCACCTCACGCATGGCTTGATATGTCGCTTCGCGCGCCGACAAGCCCGAGGCGATATTGCGCTCGACGTTCTCCACCACCACAATCGCATCGTCGACCACAATCCCGATCGCCAGCACCATCCCAAACAAAGACAGGGCATTGATCGAATAACCGAAACCGAGCAGCAGCGAGAAGGTACCGATAATCGACACCGGCACCGCCAGCAGCGGAATCAGCGAAGCACGCCAGGTCTGCAAGAAGACGATCACCACTACCACCACCAGTGCAATCGCTTCGAGCAAGGTGTGGATCACGGCTTCGATACTGGAGCGCACAAATTGCGTCGGGTCATATACCACGCGGTAATCGACACCCGGCGGCATATCGGCTTTCAGTTCCTTCATCACCGCACGCACATCATTGGAAATCTGCAGCGAGTTGGCGCCCGGTGCCTGATTGATCGCGATAGCGACCGCTTGCTTGTTGTTGAGCAAGGCGCGCAGACCATATTCGGAGGCGGCCAATTCAACGCGTGCGACATCGCCCAGGCGCGTGACTGCGCCATCGGGTGCGGTCTTCAGCACAATGTCGGCAAACTCGGCTTCAGTCTGCAACCGTCCCTGGGTGTTGATGTTCATCTGAATCGGCACGTTCGCGTTCATCGGCGACTCGCCAATCACCCCGGCTGCCACCTGCACGTTTTGCTCGCGGATCGCATTGGTGATATCGGTCGCGGTCAAGCCGCGGGCCGCCACTTTTTGCGGATCGAGCCAGACGCGCATCGCGTAATCGCCGGCGCCGAACAATTGAGCTTGGCCCACACCTTGAACCCGTTCCAGCCGTTCCTTGATATTGATCAGCGCGTAGTTGCGCAGATAGGTCATATCGTAGCGGTTGTCCGGTGAGATCAAATGCACCACCATGGTCAGCGTCGGCGACGATTTGAGCGTCGTCACACCCAGCAATTGCACGTCCTGCGGCAAGCGCGGCAGCGCCTGCGAGACGCGGTTCTGTACCAATTGCTGTGCTTTGTCCGGATCCACCCCGAGATGGAACGTCACGGTCAAGGTCAAATTACCGTCGCTATTGGCCTGCGATTGCATGTACAACATGCCTTCGACGCCATTGATCTGCTCTTCCAGCGGAGCCGCTACGGTTTCGGCAATAACCTTGGGGTTGGCACCCGGATACTGGGCGTGCACGATCACCGACGGCGGCACCACTTCCGGATATTCCGAAATCGGCAACTGGAATACGGAAATCACACCCGCCAACAGGATCAGGATCGATAGCACCCCGGCAAAAATAGGCCGGTCAATAAAAAACTTTGAAATATTCATGGATGTCTCGATTGAGCTAGGGGGGCGATCACGAGCTTTGCGCCGCAGTGTTTTCGCCCGACATCGGGACTAAATTAGGCTTCACTTCGCTGCCCGGACGCACGCGCTGCAGACCGCTCACGACAATCCGCTCACCCGGCTGCAAGCCGGCGGTGATGACACGCAGGCCTTCATACATATTGCCTTGCGTGACTTCGCGGTATTGCGCGTGGTTCTGCGCGTCGACCACCAGCACAAATTTCTTGGCCTGGTCGGTGGACACGGCACGGTCGTCGATCAGCAGGGCCGGATGCGGTTCACCGCCGCCCACCGCCACCCGTGCATAGAGACCCGGCACCAGCGCGCCATCGGCGTTGTCGAAGGTGGCGCGGACCCGGATCGTGCCGGAATTGCTGTCCAGTTGGTTGTCCACCGAAGCCACCCGGCCCGTGCGCGAATAACCGCTTTCATTGACCAGGCCGAGGCGCACCGGCACCACCTTCTTGCTGTCGCGGCTCAGGTATTGCAGATAGGTTTGTTCATCGACATCGAACGACGCATAAATCGGCGACACCGACACCAAGGTGGTCAGCGCCGGCGAACTCACGCCGGCCGCAATCACGTTACCCACGGTAATTTCAGCACGCGACACTCGCCCCGCCACCGGCGCCGTAATGCGCGTATAGCCGAGATTGATCTGGGCGTTTTCCAGGGCGGCTTGGGCCGCCTTCACGTTGGCATTGGCTTCGAGCGCGTCGTTGGCTTTCTGATCGAAATCGCGTTTGGCAATGGCGTTATCGGTAATCAACTTCTGCGCGCGAGCGTAATCGGTGGTGGCAAAACTAGCCCGGGCGCGGGCTGCGGCCAATTGCGCGTCAGCCTGATCCACGGCTGCCACATAGGGGCGCGGATCAATCAGGAACAAGGGGTCGCCCTTTTTCACCAAGGCGCCATCCTTGAAATAAACCGCCATGATGGTGCCCGGCACCAGCGCGCGCACATCCACATGATCGATAGCCTGCAAGCGCCCCGAGTAGCTTTGCCAATCGGTAATGTTCTTTTGCAGCACGGTCGCTACATCGACCTCCGCCGCGGGCGGAGCAGCCTGCGCGCGGGCCTCGCTCATTGCGTCGCCGTTGCCGTGGAGTTCCAGCAAGGAACCCGCGCCGGCCAAAATCAGAATCGCGGCGAGCGCGACCACCAGAGGTTTGCGTTTGAATGACATGTCGTTATTCCCAGTAAAAATAAAGATATAGTTTTTTTTATGAGGGGTCGGCCAGCCGACGCCGGAAAAACACCGCGACGTCGTCCAGCGCGGGCTTGTGAGCCGCCAGCGCGTAATGAGAAACATTTAAATGGCGGGTGATTTCCGTGCGTACTCCGGCGGCGATCAACGCCGCGGCATAACGTTCGGCTTCGACGTGCAGTACATCGTGCTCGGCGCTGGCGATCAAAACAGTCGGCAAGCCGGCCAGGCGGCGCGACTCGATCGGCGCGGCATAAGGGTGCAGGCGCTGCGCCACAGCGGGCAGGTAAGCCAGATAGCACTGCGCGCACTGCTTAAGATTGACGTCCGAATCGAGTTTTTTCTCGTCGCCCAGACGGGTCATGCTGGGGTCCAGCAAGGGCGCCAGCAGCGCCTGGGCCATAAAGGTGAATTCGCCGCGATCGCGCGCCATCATCGACAGGCAGGTGGCCAGATTGCCGCCCGCATCATGGCCGGCCACGCCCATCCGGTGCGGCTCCGCGTGATAAGCATGCGCATTGGCGAGCGCCCATTGGGCCGCCAGATAACCGTCTTTCAGGGCACAGGGGAACGGATATTGCGGCGCCAGCGAATAACCGACCGAGACCACCCACGCAGGAGTATGTTCGGCCAGATAGGAGGCCGCCGCATCGGCGTCATTCAGCTCGCCCGAGGTGAAACCGCCGCCGTGAAAATACAGTACCACCGGCAGATTACGCCCGGCCCGTTGCGGGCGGTACAAACGTAACCCGATAGGTTGTTCGTACCCGGCTATCTGTATCTCTTCAACTTCCAGGGATGCACCCATGATTAGTTCGCGCCAAATACACGCATTGATCTCATTTGATTGGATGGACGAATTCTGCGACGGATATAAATCCGGATAAAGCCGCAGAATCGGGCAACACTATTCAGATTGAGCTAACAATGCGAGAAAGGCGGTCAAATCGGGGGTTTAAACCCCCGCACGGGGTAAGGTTTTAGTGTCGCGGCTCAGTGACCGAGCTTAGTGCAGGCTTAGTGCCCCGATTTAATGACGGGTCACGCTCACGCCCTGATCCATCACGCCATACAGGGACACACTGCCGGAACCGGCGCCGGAGTCAGCGGAGGAGCCCGCTTGCGCGCAGGCGGCCAGCGCCAGCAGCAAACTGGCGGCAAAAAGCATTTTCGACATAGCGACATCCACGGATTGATACCAGGGCCTTATTCTAGCCCCCCCGCGCGTATTTGGCGGCACCGGTCATACGCTTGGGAGCGCGCGCCCTGCGCGCTTGCCGGGCGTGCGAGCAAACCACGCCGCCGACTTGCTACAATAGCGAATTCCTCGCCCAGAACGTATCCGCCGGAACTCACCATGAAGCTCTATCACGACCTGCTCAAAGACATACTGAGCACCGGCTCGCGCAAGTCGGACCGCACCGGGACCGGCACCATCAGCGTCTTTGGCCGGCAACTGCGCTTCGACCTGGCGGCCGGTTTTCCGCTGGTCACGACCAAACGCATTCATTTGAAGAGCGTGATTCACGAACTGCTGTGGTTCCTGAACGGCGACACCAATATTGCTTACCTGAAAGAAAACGGCGTCTCGATCTGGGACGAGTGGGCCGACGAGAAAGGCGACCTGGGTCCGGTCTATGGTTATCAATGGCGGTTCTGGCCGCGCCCTGACGGCACCACGGTCGACCAGATCAGCGAACTGGTGCAACAAATCCGCACCCGGCCCAATTCGCGCCGCCTGTTGCTTACCGCCTTGAATGTGGCCGATTTTCCCGATGAGTCGATCTCACCGGCCGCCAATGCCAGTGCCGGTAAAATGGCGTTGGCGCCCTGCCACTGCTTTGCCCAGTTCTATGTCAACGAAGGCAAGTTGAGTTGCCTGTTGTATTGCCGCAGCCAGGATGTGTTTCTCGGCACGCCGTTCAATATCGCAAGCTACGCCCTGCTGACCCACATGCTGGCGCAGCAATGCGACCTGGAAGTCGGCGAACTGGTGTGGTCGGGCGGCGATTGCCATATCTACCTGAACCATCTGGAACAGGTCGATCAACTGCTCGGCCGCGAAGCTTATCCGCTGCCTACGCTCAAACTGCTGCGCCGGCCGGACAGCATCCTCGACTATCGTTATGAAGATTTCGCGGTGGAGAACTACCAGTTCCACCCGGCGATCAAGGCGCCGATTGCAATCTAGGGCAGCGCGCTAAAACTACTCTCTAAAAAGACGCGATGCGGCAGCATCGTTACGGCATAGCCGCCGAGTCGTCCTTGGCATAAGCCCGCACCATCGCCACGGTGCGGGCCAATCCGCCGCCCGCCAGGGTCAGCGCCTTGAGCTGCGGCATCGACTCCTGCAACAGCCCCGTCAGCACCTGCCCCGGCGGTGCCTCGATAAATAAATTAGTCCCCAGTTCGACCATCAAGCACAGTGCGTCATGCCAGCGCACCGGGTAACGGATATTCTCGACCAGATCGTCACGCACCGCATCCGCGCGCCGCAATGCCCGCGCGCCGCGATTGCCGAGATACGGAATCCGCGGTGCCCGAAATGCCAGAGTCGAAGCCATTCGGCTCAATTCCTGCGCGGCATCCGCCAGCAGTTCGCAATGCGAAGGCACGCTGACCGCCAAGCGCTCGGCACGCCGTGCTCCCGCCTGCCGTGCATGCTCCAGCAGCAGAGCCAAGCCGGCATCGCTGCCCGCCACTACAATCTGGCGCGGCCCGTTGAGATTGGCCAGGTAGACTTCAAGATGGTGCTCATCGCGCACCGCACAGACCAAGGCGCCGACCTGTTGCTCATTCAAACCGACCAGTGCAGCCAGGCCATAACCCGAGGGATAAGCCTGTTCCATCAACTGCGCCCGCCGCCGCACCAGATTCAGCGCATCGCTGAAATCCAGCGCATCGCAGGTCACGGCAGCCGCATACGCCCCGATCGACAAACCCGCGGCCAGCGACGGCGTCACACCCTCTGCATCCAAGGCACGTGCCGCGGCCACGCCGGCAATCAGGAGTGCCAACTGTACCGCAACCGTGGATTGCAAAGCGAGCGCAGTATCGAGTAACAATACGTCTTGCGCCAGCACCTCGGACGCCTGGGCCAAGGTCGCCCGTACCTGGGGATGATCGGGTAGCTGGTGCAGAAAACCGGGTGTCTGCGCGCCCTGCCCCGGAAAGAGCAAGGCAATCAAGATGTTTCGCTACCGGGTGCGGCGTGCAAGGCGGCAAGCGAAGTTGCGGCATCACCGGCCTGTATGGCATGCGGCGCATGCTGCCTGGAATGCTTAGCGAGGCCCGTGCCGACTTCGGTGTTGGTGTCGGCATTGCCGGCCGAAGCCGCGCCCCAAGCCCAGGGGTCGTCAACCATCACCGGCTCGCCGCTGCTGCGCAATAACACGCGCCGTGTGCTGCCCGCATATTCGGCCAGGGACACGGCGCCGCCCGGCGTCTCCAGTTGGGCATCGATTCGCACCCCGGCGTGGGCCGCGTGGGTCGACAGCACGCCCAGCAAGGACTGCCCCGTATCGCGACCGATCCATTCAGGCAGGCGAATCAGCAAATCGAGATCGCTGCTCGGCTGCACCGTCGGCACCCCCGTCGCCAACTCAAAACCGGCACTGCCGGTCGGCCCCCAGATCAGGCGAAATCGCCGCAACACAGGTTCCAACCCTTGCAGCGCGACGAACACAGGCAAGCCGGCGCGAGTTGGACTGAGACCCGGGTCGCAGTCCAACTCGCGCGGCGGCAAGGCATAACATGACGCGGCGGCGCCATGCGGTGCGCCGGGGCACAACATCTCGGGGCTGACACAGCGTTCGATCTCGGCAATCGAGATCAGCGCGCCATAACGTTGATTACGTTGCGCGCCACGCACGCCAACACCGACTAAACCCTTGGGCGCCCCGGCGCGGCGTACCACCACCACCGGCGTACGCGCCAGCGCGAGCGTGACCCAGTCCGGCGCGTCGGGCCAGCGAGGGACGCGCTTCAACCAGAGCAAATCGTGCGGCTTGGGCGGTGGCGCGCAGGCCATGCCTTAATCCGCCTGCCATTGTTGCGCCAGACGGCGTCTCACTTCGATCGAAGCGGCACGATTTTTTTGCGCGGCGGGTGAGCTCAAGCGCCCGGATAAATCGTTGGGCCCCGAACGGGCATCCGTCACCGCCGTACTCAGCGCACGCCGTACCGTCTCGATCTGCGCCGAACTCGGGGCATCGGCGTCGATGCCGTAGATCAGTTCCGACAACAGGCCCAGTTGCTCAAAGGCATGCATCGAATACGCCATCGGAATAATGGTTTCGCCCAAGGCATCAAGTGCTTCGACCGACCGGCGCGTGACCCGCGCCGCGGCTTCCCGGCCCATCGCATGCACCATCGTGCCGGGCGCATCCAAGGCCAGGATGCGGTTGGCCTGGTAACCGTGGGCGAGAAACGCACCGGACATCGCCGGCCCGACAATCAAGGCAATCACCGGATGACCGGCCAAGCGTGCACTGGCGTAGGCGTCGACCGCGGCGGCACAGGCCAGGTGGAGACCCAATAACTCCTCGCGCCGCCCATAGGCCTGGCTTTTGACATCGACTACAGCAATGATGGGCCGCTTGGCCGCCGCTCCAGCATCGGCGTCGATCACCGCACGCACGGCTTGCGCCAGCAGCCAACCCTGCTCCAGGCCCACGACATTATCCGTGGCACGCGGAAAGCGTTGTTCGGGGTCGGGCACCACCGCAATAAATTGGGCGGCTACGCCATTCAATTCGGCGCCGGCGCTGAGCACCGGCGGCACCGGGGAGCTTGAGCCCGGCTTCAGGCTTGGGCCGACCAAAGCATCAAACCAGATGCGACCGCGTGTAATCGGGTTCACCGCAGGGGAATTCAACACGTCTTGCATGATCACTCCTGGTTCCACAATTGCCGCATCGCGGCACCATCGATGGCGGCGGGATCGACCCGCGCCAACAAGGCCAGATAATGCGCCACACGTTCGGTGCGGGCTTGGGCCGGCCGGCCTTGCACAAAGGCTGCCCGCACGCTCGCCGCGATCTGGGCCACATCGTCCTCCACCAGCGTGTCGACCAAGCCGGTCGCGGCACGCTGCTCGCCGCCGATCAAGCTCCAGATCAGCCGCCGATCCGAGGCGTTCAGCTCCTCGATGCCCGCTTCCTGTTCGATCACCTCGGGGCCATTCATGCCCAGCCGTCCCTGCTTGGTCATGATCAGGTACGAGCACAGCGCCGCGGCCAACGACATGCCGCCAAAACAACCGACCATGCCGGCGATCACACCGACCACCGGCACGTAGCGGCGCAGCGCCACAATCGCGGCCTGGATTTCGGCAATCACGGCCAAGCCCAGATTCGCTTCCTGCAACCGCACGCCGCCGGTTTCGAACAAAATCACCGGGCGCACCAAACGCCCCGCCTCGCATTCGCGCAGCACCAATTCCAATGTCGCCGCCAGCTTGGTACCCGACACTTCGCCGATACTGCCGCCCTGGAACGCCGACTCGATCGCCAACACCACCGCCGCGGCGCCGTCCAAAGTGCCTTTGGCGATCACCGCACCGTCATCGGCCTGGCATACGATGCCCTGCAGCGGCAGCCAGGGCGACTCCAGATGATCGAACGGCCCGAGCAACTCACGGAAACTGCCCGGGTCCAGCAGCGCACGGGCGCGTTCCCGCGCTCCCAGTTCGATAAAACTCTGGCGCGCCAGAATCGCCTCGTAAGCCGAGGCATAAGAAACGTCGCTATCGCTCATGATTCACTGACCTCCACCACTTCGGCCAAACGCAGGGCAACCACGCCGGGCGTCGCGCCGAAGTCATTGATTTCGATCCGGGCCGCGCCGTCGTAGCGCGTAAAAAACCGGTCGAGCACACTTTTCCAGATCTGGCCGTAACCATCGACGCTGGTGCGTATCACCACTTCGGCTTGCTGCCCCGGCAACGGCGACAGCAAAATTTCCAAGTCGCCGGAACCGACTACGCCGACATGCGCGCGTTGCCGCGCGGCCCGGGTAGCGGGATAAGCAAAATTCAGTTGTTCCATCGCTCATGCCTCCTGATGAAGCTTGCAGTGAATCAGTTTATCGATAAACAGCGTGGCCGCCAGCAAGTCTGCGGCGCCACCCGGTGAAGCGTGTAATTCAAGCAAATGCGCATCGAGTGCCAGCAACGCCGCATACCCCTCGGGCATGCTGCTGCCGCCCAAACCCAGGATGTGTTGCGCGCCGCGCTGTGCGGTGTCCAAGGCAAACTGACCGCCGCGGTGCAGCAAACACGTATCGGCCAGCGTCCGCATAATGTGCAGCAGCGTATCGAGTTGCGCATGGGTTTCGCCGATGCCGCGCGCCCGGGCCGCATGCAGCGCCGGCAGCCCCACTTGCAGCACGTGCGGAAAACCGTCGCAGGCCTCCTGCCGAGCGCCCCCTACCGCATATTGACGCATCGCCCGGGCCCCATGCGATTCAAGGCGCGGGGCAAACCGATCGGGAAATCGCGCAATCTCCGCCGCCGTGCCGCAGATTCGCCGTGGCAGACTTGCCGCCGGCGCCCCAGGCTCGATCCCGCGGGAGCGATCAAACTCAAGCGCGGCATCGGCTTCAACATCAGCCTCGAAATCGGTATCGCAGTCGGTCTCAAAATCTGTCTCAAGCGCCGCGCCCGCCACCAGCAAACCGACGATCCAGATCGCGCCGCGATGGCTATTGCTGCCGCCCGTGGCGGCCAGCATGGTGCGCTCGCCGGTGCGTCCCAACCGTCCCAGTCGTTCGCGCAACGCCTGCGAGACCACGGCCCCCGAACTGACCGCGGCCAAGGCTTCGAAGGTCGGACCCAGAGCATGCGCAGAACGTGTCATCAGCGCCAGATCGAGATCGTGGTGCGCGCCCGAACCGCGCTGGTCAACCAGCGCCGGCTTGGGCGTCAAGCGCACCTCCTCCAGCAGCGCAGCAACCGCCCACGCCCCCAGCCGAGCCGGATCGAAGCGAGCGCGAGCGGGAAGCGGTTCGACCACCGGCATCGCCGTCATGATCCACTTACCAACTGCGAAAACGCGCCGGCGGAGCATACAGCCCGTCGGACCAGGTCACCAGATCGTCGATGCTGCGCGCCGCCAGCAGCGAACGTTTGGCATCGCCGCGGCGAATCCCGAGGTCTTCGGGGAAGGCCACGATACCGCGCTGTCGCAACGACGCGGTCGCGGCGGGATCGGCGCGCAAGCCCACGGGCGTCACCCCGGCCACCGCGGCCAGCGCCGCACGGCGTTCGTCGACACCTTCCGCGTGATGCAGATAAGCAATGCCTTCTTCGGTCACGACATGACTCACGTCATCGCCGTAAATCATTACCGGCGCAATCGACATGCTGCTTTTTTTGCCGACGGCGATCGCATCGAGCGCATCGACAATAGTCGGCTCCCCGCCTTTTTTAAAGGTTTCGGCCAGTTGCACCACCAGTTTGTGGCCGCGCGACACCGGCGCATCGCCTTTGAGCAAAGCCAGCCACGCGGGTGTCGCATGGCGCCGGCCGCGCGGGTCGTGGCCCATATTCGGCGCGCCGCCGAAACCCGCCAGCCGCCCCAGCGTCACGGTCGACGAATTGGCATCGGCATCCATTTGCAAGGTCGAGCCGATAAATAGATCGACGCCGTACTGGCCGGCCAACTGGCACAACACGCGATTGGAGCGCAAGCTGCCGTCATGGCCGGTAAAAAACACATCGGAGCGGGCCCGGATATAGTCTTCCATGCCCACTTCACTACCGAAACAATGCACGCTCTCGACCCAGCCGCTTTCGATGGCCGGGATCAAAGTCGGATGCGGATTCAAGGCCCAGTGGGTACAGATCTTGCCCTTCAGGCCCAGCGATTGGCCATAGGTCGGCAGCAATAACTCGATCGCCGCGGTGTCGAAACCAATGCCGTGATTTAACGAGGTCACGCCGTATTTTTCGTAGATGCCGCGGATCACCATCATTCCGGTCAACACCTGCAGGTCGCCGATATGCCGCGGGTCGCGGGTAAATAATGGCTCAACCGCAAACGGCCGGTCGGCCTGCACCACCACGTCGACCCAGGACCCCGGGATATCGACGCGCGGCAATTCATCGACAATCTCGTTGACCTGCACAATCACGATGCCATGACGGAACGCGGCGGCTTCGGCAATCGTCGGCGTGTCTTCGGTGTTCGGCCCGGTATAGAGATTGCCGTGGCGATCGGCCTTCTCCGCGCAGAGCAAAGCAACCTGCGGTGTCAGGTCGACAAACATCCGCGCATACAACTCGATATAGGTATAAATCGCGCCGATTTCGAGCAGACCGTCTTCCAATAATTGCGCCACCCGCAGGCTTTGCGGACCGGCAAAAGAAAAATCGACGCGCCGGGCAATGCCTTGTTCGAACAGTGTCAGATGCTCGGGGCGGCTGATACTGGCGATCAATAGATGGATATCGTGCACCAGTGCCGGATCGACTTTGGCCAATGAGCGCGAGAGGAAATCGGCTTGTTTCTGGTTATTGCCTTCCAGCGCCACGCGGTCGCCCGGCAGGATCAGCGCTTCGAGCGCGGCAACGATATGTTCGCTCGGCAAAATCATGCCGCCCTTCAACCAGGGGGCGATTTTGTTCAAGCGCCGGGCTTTTTCCTCGCGGCGGGTGGACCAGGATCGGCCGCTTTGGGCGGGCGAGACTGCGGCAACTGGATTCATGGGTGAGGGCTCCCCCGTTTAAGTGATTTATTGGCGCGCGGTTTGGCTTTCGCCGCGGGCGGACTGGCAGATTGATCGCCTAGGGCCTGCCCCGGCTCCGGCACCGCGGCGGGAGCCACTGCCTGAGCGGCCTGCAACCCGTCCGGCACGGCCGCAGCTTTACTATGCGCGCGCCGGCGTTTTGGTGCATGCATTTCGGCGGCCTGTTTCTGGCTGACCAGTTGATGCAGCAACTGACCGGTATTCAGCAAATGTTCCGTCACCTGCGCTTGCGCGGCCGCGCGGTCGCGCAAGCGCACGGCGGCCAGCAAGGCCACATGCTCCTGGTCGGACTGCGCTTTGTGCGGTGGCCGCCCCAATTTAAGGCGCAGATAACGTTCGCCGCGCCGATGCAGGGTATCGATCAACTCCATCAAGCGCGGACGCCCCGCGGGCTGGTACAGGCTCAGATGAAAAGCTTCGTTATGCTGCACATAAAGCGCTTCGTCGGATTCAGCCAAGGCCGCGCTCAGGCACGCTTCGGCATGGTCCAGGGTGGCGGCCGTGTGGTGCTCGATGGCCAACCCTATCGCCAGGCTTTCGAGCGCCGCCCGGATCTCGTAGATCTCACGCGCCTCGTCGGCCAGCAAAGGGCTGACGCTGGCACCCTTGTGCGTCTCGGAGCGGACCCAGCCTTCGCTCTCCAACTGGCGCAAGGCTTCGCGTACGGGAATCGCGCTCACCGAGAACTGGCGCGCCACGGCATCCTGGCGCAACGGCGCACCGGGCAACAACACCCCTTCCACGATAGCCGAACGCAGGGCATCGGCGATCATACGCGAGGTGCTGAGACGCGGCTCCAGCGTCATGCTGGCAGGCAATCCGCGCATCGCCCCCGGCCCTTCTGCGACATGGGCCGGCAGGCCTACCTGGGGAAAACGAGCCGTTGATTTATTCATAATATCAAATATTATATATAAAAATGGACGTAAGCCATCCAGAGTAACGCTAACTAGGTAGCCAAGAAATCGGCGGCAAACAGCGTCGCTTGGCGTGGCTGATATCACCTCGAATTGAGACACCGAAACCCGTCCCGGGCTCGGCAAGCCTCAAATAAATGACCGCAGCACCGGAGGAGACAGATGAGTTCACTCGCAGAGCGCGGCGCCGCCGCGCCCAAACGCACACCGCTTAACCGCAGCCAGATCGTCGGATTCTGGGGGGCCTGGACCGGCTGGACCCTGGACGGCATGGATTCGTTTATTTATGCCCTGGTGCTGGCCCCGGCCCTGACCGAATTGCTGCCCAAATCCGGCTATGCGGCGACCCCCGGCAACATCGGTTTGGCCGGTTCCATCATGTTTGCGCTATTTCTGATCGGCTGGGGCCTGTCGTTTATCTGGGGACCGCTGGCCGACCGTTTCGGGCGCACCAAAGTGCTGGCCGGTACGATTTTTATGTTTGCGATTTTCACCGGGCTGGCCGCCACCTCGCACAATATTTGGGAACTCGGCATTTATCGCTTTATCGCGGGGATCGGGATCGGCGGCGAATGGGCGCTGGCCGGCACCTATGTCGCCGAAGCCTGGCCGGAAGATCGGCGCAAGATGGGTGCCGGTTATTTGCAGACGGGTTATTACGCCGGCTTTTTCCTGGCTGCCGCACTGAACTATACCGTCGGCGCCCACTTCGGCTGGCGCATGATGTTCCTGGTGGGCGCGCTGCCGGTGGTGGTATCCATCATCGTGCTATTGCGGGTGAAAGAAACCGACAAGTGGAAGAAAGTCGAACCGGTTGGAACCCAACGCACCAGCACCCTCAAGGAAATTTTCAGTCCGCGTTATGCCAAACGCACCATCGTCGCCACCGCCTTGTTGACGGTCGCGGTTATCGGTTTGTGGGCGGGCGCCGTGTATGAACCGTCGGCGGTGATTCAGCTTGCGATGAAGTCCGGCATGGCGCGGCCCGACGCCGCCAAACTGGCATCGCTGGCCACTGGCTTGCTGTCGATCGGTACCATACTGGGCTGCCTGGTATTGCCGTATATGGCCGAAAAAATCGGCCGCAAAAAAACCCTCGCGGTCTACTTTGCCGGTATGGCGGCGGCGATTGCACTCACCTTCGGCTGGGCCTTCTACTTGCCCAACGGCTTGAGCACCTTTATTGCGCTGTTGTTCGTGCTGGGCTTTTTCGGCGGTAACTTCGCGCTGTTCAGCCTGTGGCTGCCCGAGCAATTCGAAACCCGGGTGCGCGCCACCGCCTTCGCCTTCTGTACGTCGATCGGCCGTTTTGCCGGAGCCGGCGTCAACTTCGCCTTGGGCGCGATGGTGTTGCATATGCAGACCCTGGGCATCCCCGTCGCGCTAACCGCGATTGCCTTCGTGCTGGGACTGTTGATCATTCCGTTTGCTCCGGAAACCAAAGGGGAAACTTTGCCGACCTAGTCAGGCTGTCACCTTTGCTTGAGCAAATGCCCGGCCTGCTGAATTGCGTGCCGGGCATTCTTTCGTTTGCCTGACAAAGATGGCGGGAATGCCAAAAATCCATGCGTTAAATTTACTTTCGACGGCCTGTTCACGGCCTGGTTATTTCCCGCAATAAAACTTCAGTAAAAATCCATTTGGCCCCGGAATCTTTTGCCTTCGGGGCAGACCAACTTGCTTTAGTCGATTATCTCAAGGCTGCTCCGTGCGCCGCTGGAGCCCAAACGGGCCGATGGCCCTGCGCCGATTTAGCAGTCGTGACTGGAGCGTTGGGTCCGATGACAACAGGAAATCAGCGTAGCCTGGAAGTGGATTTTTTTCGCGGCGTGGTATTGCTGGTGATTGTGATCGATCATATTTCGGGCAGCGTGTTGTCGCACTTGATGCTGCATGCCTATGCGTACTGCGATGCGGCTGAAGTGTTTGTATTCCTCGGCGGTTATGCCACGGCTGCGGCTTATTGCGCTATCGCCGCACGCGGCGATAGCGCAACTGCCGCGTGGCGTTTCGTCAAACGTGCCGGGGAAATTTATCAGGCCTATTTGCTGACCGCCCTGTTGATGTTGAGCGCGGGTTTTATCATGTGCCTCTTGGGCATGCATCACGCCGATCTGACCTACACCGATTTTCCGCAACTGCTGGAACGCCCGTTTTACACCGCCTTCAATATCGTGACCTTGCGCAGCCAGCCCTATCTTGCCTCGGTACTGCCGATGTACGCCTGTTTTGCCTTGACGGCCCCCTTGTCCGTGCCCTTGGCACGCAAGCAACCTCTCGTAGCCCTGCTGGTCAGCATGACCGTGTGGTTATGCGCCGTGCCCCTCGCGCAAAACCTGCCCAGTGCCGACGGCCAAGGCTGGGGCTTTAATCCCTTTGCCTGGCAACTGATGTTTATGTTCGGCGTGTTGTGCCGCCTGCATCCGCTCACGCACGCATTCCAGATTTCAAAGACCGGGCGCAACTTGACCCGCATCGCGTGGGTGCTGGTGTTAACTTGCGCCGCGGTCAAACTCTTGCTGGAAACCCAGCCCGAAGCGGGACATTACAAACAAAACCTGGCCGGTTTCAGAGTCATCAGTTTTATCGCCATTGCCTGGCTCGCGGCTCAAGCCGTGCGCATCGGCTGGGTCGGCCGGCTGGCGCGCGCAATGCCCAGCGTGGTGACGGTAGGCCGGCACGGTCTGGCCTGTTTTGTCTGCGGCTCGGTGATTTCGATTGCGGTGGATACCGCCTTGCATTTTGCCGCGCCCACACCCCATACCGGCGCGGCATTCGTCGAAGGTTTGACCGCCGACCTGTGCGCGATGACCTTGCTGCTGGTTGCCGCGGGCATTTTCCAGTATCGCAAGACGCAAGGGCTTACGGTCCCCGCGCCGTCCATCAATCGTCTGGCGGCGGGACGCCAGCGTCCCTGAACGCGCATCACCGGCCGCCGCCCTTGCCGAAGGCAGCACGCTTTGCCAGTGTGCTGCCCAGTGTTGTAATCTCTAGCCTCTGCCGTCGGGCGCGTCATCTTGATTGAGATGCTGACCGGTGTTGCGCGGGCAGTGTGTTGCACGCCCTCTTTTACCTACCCTATAGGATTGTGATGTCGTTACGCTATCGATGGCTGTTGTTTGATGCCGATGACACCTTGATCGATTTTCAAGCCACCGAAAGCGCCGCGTTCGGGGCCCTGTTGCAGCAACTGGGCATCGCCTTTGCAGCGGCGCACCATCAGCTTTATCGGGAAATCAACGAAACCTTATGGCGTGCGCTTGAGCGTGGCGAGATCACGGCGGCTCGCCTGACCATCCAGCGTTTTGAAATGTTGGCGATCGAGTTGGGCTTGGACATCGATGCCGAGCGCATCAGTCTCGACTATCTGCAGCATGTGGCCGACAGTACCCGCTTTATTCCAGGGGCCAAGGAAGTGGTGCAAACACTCAGCCGCGATTACCGTATCGGCATCGTCACCAACGGCTTTAAACAAATCAAATATCGTCAGTTGGCCGGATCCGGTTTCGCCGAGCATCTGGAAGCCATACTGATTTCGGAAGAAGTCGGCGCGGCCAAACCGCATGCGGACTTTTTCGATGCGGCCTTCGCCAAGATCGGGCAGCCGCCCAAAGATAGCGTGCTGATTATCGGCGACAGCCTGAGTTCGGATATCGGCGGCGGTCAAGCCTACGGCATCGATACCTGCTGGTACAACCCCAAGCAACTTGCATTACCGGATCAGACTTATACCCCGACCTACACCATTGCGCGCCTGGAGCAATTGCTGGAAATCTTGGCTTGACTCCTCGGGTTTTAAAGCCGGGGGCGCTGCGGCATCAAAGCCGGCAGCGTAAGGTATGAAATAGCCGAACCGCGCGCGGCCAAGCCGGTTGGCTTGATCCACGCGCAACTCATGTCGGCTTAACCGTTCAACAAACCCATCGCAGCTTCCGGATAACGCAAACCGGACGCGGCATCGAGCGGAAAGATATCGGCGATTTCCTCCAGTTCGGCGGCGCTCAGTTGCACCTCCACCGCCCCGGCATTTTCGTCCAGGTATTTGCGCCGTTTGGTCCCGGGAATCGGCACCAGATCGTCGCCCTGCGCCAGCACCCAGGCCAGTGCCAATTGTGATGCCGTGATGCCCTTAACCTGCGCCAGAGACTGAATTTTCTCCACCAGCCGCAGATTTTTGGCGAAGTTTTCGCCCTGGAAACGCGGGCTGGTTTTGCGATAGTCGTCGTCCGCAAAGTCGTCCGGGCTTTTGATCGCACCGGTGAGAAAACCACGACCCAGCGGACTATACGGCACAAAGCCGATCCCCAGTTCGCGGCAGGTCGGCAGCACACCTTGTTCGGCGTCGCGCGTCCAAAGCGAATATTCGGTCTGCACCGCGGTGATCGGATGGGTTTTGTGCGCGCGCAGCAACGTCGCCGCCGACACTTCGCTCAGCCCCACAAAACGAATTTTGCCGGCCGCGACCAGGTCGCCCAGCGCGCCGACGGTTTCCTCGATCGGTACCGTCGGGTCGATCCGGTGCTGGTAATACAGATCGATATGCTCGATGCCAAGCCGAGCCAAGCTGCCGTCGACCGATTTACGCACATAGTCGGGGCGACCGTTGACGCCGCGCAGTTGCGGATTGGCCGGGTCGCGCATGATACCGAATTTGGTCGCGATAAAAGCGCGATTGCGCTGCCCCTTGAGGGCCCGGCCCAGCAACTGTTCGTTGGTATGCGGCCCATACATATCGGCGGTATCGAACAGGGTGATACCCAGATCCAAGGCCCGATGAATAGTGGAGATGGACTCCGCCTCATCGCGTTCATCCTGATTGGCATAAAAATCGCTCATGCCCATGCAACCTAGTCCAAGAGCTGAAACCTCAGGACCGTTTTTGCCTAGCTTGCGTGTTTTCAAGGTGATCTCCGTTAGGTAATTCGTGCTGCGCGCGACGGCCGCCCGGTGCATAGGCGGCATGCGGCAGGCGCTCAATTCAGATCGGCGGGGACAGAAGATACTGTTACCGTCGGTCAAAAAAATCAGGGGCGCGACTTCGCCCATAGCAGCTTAGCAGCACACGGCGCGCTTAGCAGCAGACAGCACATCAGGTAGAATCGTTGCATGACTATCCTCTCCATCATCGTAGCGCGTGCGCGCAACGGCGTCATCGGACGCGACAATCAGATGCCCTGGCGTCTGCCCGAAGACTTTGCGTTTTTCAAACGCACCACCATGGGTGCGCCCGTGATCATGGGCCGCAAAACCCACGAGTCCATCGGCCGCCCGCTGCCCGGCCGCCGCAATCTGGTGGTGACGCGCGATGCGTCGCGCCAGTTTGACGGCTGCGAAAGCGTCGCCAGCCTCGACGAAGCACTGGCACGCGGCACCACCGAAGGGGTGCGCGAAATTTTCCTGATCGGCGGCTCGCAACTGTATGCCGAAGGTTTGCCACGGGCGGACCGGCTGCTGATTACCGAACTGGATCACGATTTTGCCGGCGACGCCCATTTCGACGCACCGGACCCCGCGCTGTGGCAGGAAGTCAACCGTGTCACCCAGCGCGCCGCCGCACCCAACGATTTTGAATTTGCCTGGGTGGAATATGCGCGCCGCTTGATTTGAGCTGCCGGGCCTTATCGAGATAAAGCCGAATTGGAACTCACCGTGGGCATTGCGTCACTTATCGAGATCTCTTTCGCTAAGGCTAAGATCCAACTGCGCCATGAAAATTTCCAATTCTTTTCCCCCGATCTCAAACCGCCCCATAGGGACCAGCGCCGCGCGTGAAGCCGCCGATGCCAATCAACCGGCAAATCCCGTGCCAACGGAACGTTCATTCTCCTGGGGACGCTGTTTCGTGCCAAGCTGTCTGCGGCAACAACAGATCACGGACAGCCCGTATGGGCCAACACCATCGCCTGTTGCTGCGAACACCGGTGTGCCCGAGGACTCCTCAACATCCGATCATGCAGCAGCGACTACGACTGAATCGCCCGCTTCGCTAGTAAACGAAAGCGATATGGCACGTCAAGCGTCCATCCGTTCCACACTGGAAGAAAGTCAGTCAAGCGAGGCTTTAGCTCCATTCGCGGCAAGTGACATCCCCGGTAGCCGAAGCCAGTACGATCAAGGTAACCCCGTCAAATCGCGCATATCGCCGCCTCCGCCGCCTGACACCCGACCAAAGAAATCGATTCTCAAACAACCTGAGAACAATCAATTTGCGCAGGTGCCCGCGGAAGTAATGCAAACAATTCTCAGAAATCTCTCGCCCGAAGTTCTGCGGAACGTTCGACTATCTGGCATACCTGAATTGGCAAAGAATGCGAACCAGGTAATGCCGTATATTGTCGGAGACAGCGGAAGCCAGTTAGTCGAGGCATTAAACCTCTTTCCGAATCCAGAACGGCTCAAGCTAAATACGGCTCCGGCGGATGATCCTTATCCAAAAGATGTGTTGGAGCATTTGCCCAAGTCGCTAAAAGAACTGAATCTCAGTGGATTGGGGCGCGGCCTCACCCGAGCCGAACAACAGGCCTTGCAAGAACTGCCGAAGCTGACAACACTTCGATTGGAACAATACCCGGTCAATACCGACGAGTCGAGAGAGTTGGTCGAGTTGATCAATACGCTCAAACTCACCACGCTCAGCTTGAACAAATGCAGCCTAACAGATCCACAAACGGTTGCCTTGGCAGACGCCCTGAAATCCAATAATACCCCGTCCGATGACCGCTTGGAATCCAAGACATTCATCACCCATCTCAGCTTGGATAACAATAACCTGCGCTCCAGGCATCTAAAAGTGCTGGCGGACATACCCAATCTCAAGGTATTCAATGCCAACCATTGCGATATTAGCAATCGAGGCGCGCGAGCACTGGCACGAGGCACGAGTCCCATTATCGAATTGAATCTAGGCGACAACCAGATCGGGGCTGAAGGGGCAAGAGCACTCGCAGAAAAAGCCGATCTTGTTTCGCTCCGGTTAAAGGGTAATCCGTTATACGCCCAAGGCGCAGAAGCAATCGGATCAGCCATGAACCCGTCACTCACCTGCGTTGACGTGAGTGACACCAAGATACTGTTTGGCCCCGACGTGTATGCCCCCCACGCGAACCAGCACCGCATATACACTAAGTTCAGGCTAAACCCTGACGGAACAACGACAGGCAGTCATTTGCCGGTCCGCTCGCAGGACCACGCCATCGACATTTCCACCGACGGAATAAAGGCGCTGCTAAATTGCCCAATTACCGAGCTCAAGTTGACCCACAATTCTATCCACGATGACGTCGCCCTAATAATAGCTACAAAGTTAAAAGAGCGCGGATCGCAGCGCCCTCTCACCCTTGATCTAAGCCGAAATTTTATTGATATCGCAGCGCCAGCGTTAGTTAAAAACGCTATCGGCCAAATTAAATTGAGCAGCAATTCAATTACCAAAGAAACATCCACAGCGATACGTCGCATACGGCTCAGGCATACGCTTCTCTTAGGTAACAATCCTTGTGACAAGACTCTAGTACAAACGCCTCGCTAGCCCTCAGGACGGCACGCCCGGGGCAGCGACACGGCGGCTAGTTGCCTATTGCCCCGCAATCGTCATCTGCTCAAGCAGAATCGACCCGGTTTCCTTGGTGCCGCGCATCAGCGTATCGGCGCCGATCGCCACGATGTGCTGGAACATGTCCTGCAAGCGGCCCGCCACGGTAATGCCCTCGACCGGAAACTGGATTTCGCCGTTTTCGACCCAGAAGCCCGACGCACCGCGCGAATAATCGCCCGTCACATAGTTGACGCCCTGCCCCATCAATTCGGTCAGCAATAAGCCAGTGCCCAGCTTTTTCAGCATGGCATTGAAGTCGTCGCCCGCTTTGGTGCGTTTGCTGCGCAGGTAAAGGTTATGCGAGCCGCCGGCATTGCCGGTGGTTTGCATGCCCAGCTTGCGCGCCGAGTAGGTCGAAAGGAAATAACCGTCGACCACGCCGTCCGTCACCACATTGCGACGGTGGGTGCGAACCCCTTCTTCGTCGAACGGGGCGCTGCCGGTAGCGCGTTTGACATGCGGATCTTCGACGATCTGGATATGCGGCGCCAACACTTGTTTGCCCAGGCTGTCGCACAAAAACGAGGTTTTGCGGTAGAGCGCGCCGCCGCTGGTTGCCTGGACAAAGGCGCCGAGCAAGCCGGCCGCCAGCGGCGCTTCGAACAATACCGGACATTTGCGCGTATCGAGCCCGCGCGCGCCGAGGCGCGACAAAGCCCGCTGCGCCGCATAGCGCCCCACGGCTTCGGGCGCGGCAAGGTCACCCGCATTGCGCTGCGAGGTGTACCAGTCGTCGCGCTGCATATTGCGCCCGGCACCGGCGATCGGCGAGCAGGCGATATAGTGGCGCGAATACGGATAACCGCCCATGAAGCCCCGGCTCGTGGCCAGCACAAACTGCGAATGCTGGGCCGAAACGCTGGCGCCTTCGCTGTTGCGGATATTCGGATCGGTGTCGAATGCCGCTTGTTCGGCGCGCTGGGCAATCTCGACGGCCTGATCGGCAGTCAATTGCCAGGGATGATAAAGATCGAGATCGGACGGATTTTTTTCCAGCAACTCGACTTCAGCCAGCCCGGCGCACGGATCTTCCGCCGTGAAGCGGGCGATATTGTAGGCCGCGGCCACGGTGTCGCGCAGCGCCTGCGGCGAAAAATCGGAGGTGCTGGCATTACCGCGCTTGGTGCCGATAAAAACCGTCACGCCCACCGTTTTGTCGCGGTTGTGCTCGATCGTATCGACCTGACCGTGCCGCACGCTGACGGACAGACCGTCGCCCTCGGCAATTTCAGTCCCGGCGTCAGTCGCACCGAGATCTTTGGCGTGACGCAGTATGTCGGTGGCCAGCGATTTGAGTTCATCCTGGGTGTGCGGAAAGTAGCGCTCTTGTGTAGCCATATGTGCAGCCATATGCGTTGGAATCTCCTTGGATGCTGAGATCATAGCAAGGCTTGCGTTCCTACGCTCGTCCAGCGTCGGAATGCAGGCCGCGGAACGCAAAAATAACGGCATCGGGGAACCACAAATCGTGCCGCATGGCCGCTACCGAGGTGCGCCGCGATACAATACGGACATCATGCCTAAACGAACCTATACAGAACCCACCGCCCCCGACGTCGACGCCAATGGCGAAGAAGTCGATGAAAACGGTTACAGCCGTCCCAGTAAATCGCATCTGAAGCGTGAAATGACGGCTTTGCAGGTCCTCGGCGACGAACTCGCCGGATTGTCGAAAGACGGCCTGAAGAAGGTCCCGATGCCGGAAAAGCTCAACGACGCGATCCGCGAAGCGCGCCGCATCACCAGCCATGAAGGGCGTCGCCGCCAGATTCAATATGTCGGCAAAGTGATGCGCCAGCTCGACGAAACCGAAGTCGCCGCAATCCGCCACGCCCTGGATGTGATGAAAGGCATCAGCGACGCCGAGACCGCCAAGATGCATGCGATCGAGCGTTGGCGCGAACAACTGCTGAAAAGCGACGAAGTGCTGACCGACTTTATCCGCCGCTATCCGCAAGCCGACCCGCAAGAAGGCCGCACCCTGATCCGCAATACCCGCCGCGAAGCCGAACAGAAAAAACCGCCGCGTTATTTCCGCGAATTGTTCCAGTGGATCAAGAACACCCTGTCCGACGTGCACCGGGACGAAGATGCCTTGGAAGCCGACGACGCAGATGAGACGGACGCCTCCGACTATGACGACAGCGACTACTACAAGCCCGAATAACAGCGCGGCCACGGCGCCCGATAGCCGGTGCGAACTGGTGATCGGCCTGGTGTCGATCAGCGACCGGGCCAGCGAGGGGGTGTATCAGGATCAGGGCATCCCTGAGCTGCAGCGGTGGCTGGCGCGTGCGCTGAGCAGCCCGTTCCGGGTCGAAACCCGGCTGATTCCCGATGAGCAAGCCCAGATTTCAGCGGCCTTGATCGACCTGGTCGACCACGCCGCTTGCGATCTGGTCTTGACCACGGGCGGCACCGGCCCATCCCGGCGCGATGTGACGCCGGAGGCGACGCTGGCGGTCGGGACCAAGGTCATGCCCGGTTTCGGCGAACAAATGCGCCAGATCAGCCTGTATTTTGTGCCGACGGCAATTTTGTCGCGGCAGGTGGCCGTGGTGCGCGAAACCGCGGCGCGTGCCGCCTTGATCATCAATCTGCCGGGCCAGCCCAAAGCCATCAAGGAAACGCTGGAAGGGTTGCGCGGACCGGACGGGGCGCTACTGGTCAAAGGCATCTTTGCCGCGGTGCCTTATTGCATCGACCTGATCGGCGGTCCTTATATCGAAACCGACCCCAGCGTGGTCAACGCCTTCCGTCCCAAGAGCGCGCGCAAACCGGGGTAAAACCAGCCCGGCTCAGGCGCCGGCCGAGTCTGGCTAGCGCCTGTTGCGCACCGGCCTGCCGCTTTGCTTGCAAGCTTGGTTGCCGACTCAGTTGGCTGCGGGCAGATGCCGCGCGGTGCGGATGAAATGCTCGCGATAGTATTTCAGTTCGTCTATCGATTCATGGATATCGGCCATCGCGGTATGCATCGCGCGCTTTTGGAAACCCTTGTATACCGTGGGTTCCCAGCGACGGCACAATTCCTTGAGGGTGCTGACATCGAGATTGCGATAGTGGAAGAAGCGTTCCAGCTCGGGCATCCAGCGCGCCATAAAACGGCGGTCCTGGCAAATCGAATTGCCGCACATGGGCGATTTGCCGGGTGGCACATAGAGGCTCAGGAAATCCTGCAACTGCACCGCCGCATCCGATTCGCTCACCCGCGACGCCTTGACCCGCTCAATCAGGCCGGAGCGGCCATGAGTATTCTTGTTCCACTCGTCCATTTTGCCCATCGTCTCGTCGCTTTGATGCAGCGCCAGCACCGGCCCTTCGACCATCACTTTGAGGTCGGAGTCGGTCACCACCACCGCCACTTCGATGATGCGGTCGGTATCGGGCTCAAGGCCGGTCATTTCCATATCGAGCCAGATGAGATTGAATTCGCTGCGGGCGAGTTTGACGGGTACGGCTTCCGTGTCGGCGGATGAGGTGGGAGTGTTCGTCATAGTGTCATCAGTATTGCAAGGTAGGCGGATAACGCCGATCCGGATTTAGAGCCCGAGGCCGGTGTGCGTCGAATCATGGGCGTTATTGTGCCCGATTCGACGCATTCTGGGCTAAACCCTTGATTTGCCGCGGCTTCATCGGATAGAAGCGGCATTTTCTCCCGCTTCAGGCGGGTGCCGGAAGGCCCGAATGACGACAATCGCACGCGTCTGAACCACAGACACAGCTCCGGCCCGAAGATAGCCGCCAAGCCAATCCCAGCAGCAGGCGCGAACGTGAGAGAATTTGCCTTCTGCTACGAATCAAACGGATTAAAGCCGATGTTCACCCTGCTGTTTATTGTCGCACTGGCGGCAATGGTCATTACCAAATTGTGGCTGGCACTGCGCCAGATGCGCCACGTGGCACGCCACCGCGCGACGGTCCCGGCCGAGTTCAGCGCCAGCATTACGCTGAACTCGCACCAAGCGGCGGCGGACTACACCGTGGCCCAGACCCGTCTGGCCTTATGCGAAATCGTCGCCGGTGCCGTGGTGCTGCTGGCACTCACCTTGGCCGGCGGCCTGCAATGGCTGGCCACCGCCATCTCGCACGCCTGGGGCAGCGGATATCTGGCCCAGTTGGCCACCGTCGGCGCGGTGATTGCAATTACCAGCCTGGCCGACCTGCCGTTCGATTACTTCCGGCAATTTGTCATCGAAGCGCGTTTCGGTTTTAACCGCATGACCCCGGCCCTGTTTTTCCTGGACCTGGCCAAAGGCATCTTGATCGGTGTGGTCCTGGGTTTGCCGTTGTTGACAGCCGTCTTGTGGCTGATGCGCGAAGCCGGTGCCAACTGGTGGTGGTGGGCCTGGCTGGTGTGGGTCGGGTTTAATATGCTGGTGCTGGTGCTGTATCCGACCTTGATCGCCCCGCTGTTCAATAAATTCAAGCCGCTCGACGACGACTCGCTGCGTGCCCGCATCGAAGCGCTGCTCAAGCGCTGCGGCTTTGCCGCCAAAGGAGTCTTTGTGATGGACGGCAGCCGCCGCTCGGCACACGGCAACGCTTACTTTACCGGTTTCGGCGCGGCCAAACGCATCGTGTTTTTCGATACTTTGCTGGCGCGTCTGGACGGTAGCGAAATCGAGGCCGTGCTGGCGCACGAACTCGGCCATTTCAAACATCGCCATGTGCTGAAACGGTTGGTGACGACCTTCGCCATCAGCCTGATCATGCTGGCTTTACTCGGTTGGCTGGCGCAATGTTCCTGGTTCTACACGGGTCTGGGCGTCACACCTTGGGCCAAGGGCAATCAAGCCTTGGCGCTGATCCTGTTTTTCCTGGTGATGCCGGTATTTCTGTTTTTCGCCAGTCCGCTGAATAGCCTGACCTCGCGCAAACATGAATTCCAAGCCGATGCCTTCGCCGCCAGCCAGACCGATGCGCACGACCTGGTCAGCGCCTTGGTCAAGCTGTATCAGGACAATGCCTCGACCTTGACCCCCGACCCGCTCTATACCGCGTTTTATTATTCGCACCCGCCCGCTTCACAACGCATCGAGCGCCTGTTGGCGCTGCGCCAGGCATGACGCGTCCGCGGCAGACCCAGGCGGCGGGTACGGCGCAGGTCACGGCAGCAGCCGCGGCCAAGAAAGGCGGCGAACGTTTCGGCGGGCGCGTGATTGCGGCTCACGGGCGGCATTATCTGGTGGCGCCCGCAGCCGGCGGCCCACCACAGCAATGCTTTCCGCGCGGCAAAAAAAGCGAGATCGCGGTGGGCGACCACGTGCTGTTCGAACAAACCTCGGCCAATCAGGGCGTGATAGTCGAAATCGGCCCGCGCCGCAATTTGCTGCACCGCTCGGACCAATTCAAATCCAAACTCTTCGCCTCCAATCTCGATCAGTTGATGATCGTGTTGGGGACCGAGCCCTACTTCAGCGAAGATCTGCTGGGACGAGCACTGGTGGCGGCTGATGCGCACGGCCTGGAGGCGGTGATCGTGCTCAACAAGATCGACGTCGAAGCTGCCATGCCGGTCGCGCGAGCCCGCTTGGCACCCTATCGCGCGCTCGGTTATCAAGTGGTGGAAGTCTCGGTATTGGGCGCGCCCGACACGGCGCGCGCGATCCTCGGCCAGCATTTGCATGGCCGGGCCACCTTGCTGCTGGGACAATCGGGCATGGGCAAGTCGACCCTGGTGAATTTGATTGTGCCCGACGCCGAAGCCGCCACCCGCGAAATTTCCACCGCGCTCAATAGCGGCAAACACACCACCACCTTTACCCGACTCTATACGCTACCGGAGCAAGGGGCGCTGATCGACTCGCCGGGCTTCCAGGAATTCGGCCTGTACCATCTCACCGAGGGTGAGCTGGAACGCGGTTTTCCGGAATTCCGGCCGCTGCTGACAGGCTGCCGCTTCTACAACTGCCGCCACTTGCATGAACCCGGCTGCGCCATTCTGGAAGCCGTGGCCGACGGGCGCATCGCACCGCTGCGCCATGCGCTTTATGCCCAGTTGGTGCATGAGGCCGGCCAGGTGGTTCGATAGCCAAGACACGTCGGTCTTGACGGCCAAACCTTCACGCGCGGAATGCGATGCTCAAGCTGATACGGGCGCCCAACCTGATGTTGGCGCAACATTGGGTCAATCTGCTGGAAATGGCGGGGATCGGCTGCGAACTGCACAACCGTTATCTGCAAGGCGCGCTGGGTGAAATTCCGGTGGACCAGTGCGGCCCGGAAATCTGGCTTAGCGACGAACGCGATGAAGCACTGGCCCGGCGCCTGTTGGACAACGCCCGGCGCGGTCCGGCACGAGGCGCGGTGTTATGGCACTGCGGGCAATGCGGCGAAATGCTGGAACCGCAATTTACCGTCTGCTGGCAATGCGGCACCGCCCGCGATCCGCTGGCGGGTTAGTCGGACGAACCCGATTATCCGATCCACACGGCCGCGGTCAGCATCAGCAGCAGGATCATCCATAGGATGACCGCGCGCCAAACCAGGCCGACGGCAGATTGCAAGGTGCGCGGGGTGCAATCTTCGCCCACCGGCAATACCCCGGCATCGCCGGCACTCAAAGCGTCCAGGCTGGTCAGTTCGGCCAGCGGCCCCGACAAGCGAGCACCGAGCGCGCCGCTGCCGGCCGCCAACAAAACCCCGTCGTTGGCATTGGGCCACTGGTGCGAATAGTGGCGCCAGGCGTAGATCGCGTCTTCGAAGTTGCCGACAATCGCAAAACCCATCGCCGTGAGACGGGCGGGGATCCAGTCGATCACAAAAAAAGCCTGCTGGGCAAACTGCGAAAAAGGTGTGCTGTGTTCTTGCGCCGGATCGGCCCAGACCCGCGACAAATACTCGGCCACGCGGTAGAGCACCGCGCCCGCGGGCCCGATCGGGATGATGAACCAGAAGAACACGCCGAACACATGACGATGCGAAGCCACCACTGCATGAATCAAGGTGTGGCGCACGATTTCGCTGACGGGCATATCAACCGTGTCGAGGCCGGTCCATTGCTGCAAAATTTCGCGGGCGCGCGGCACGTCGTCGTTATTCAGCGCGAGGTGAATATCGGTGAAATAGTGGCTGAACTGGCGAAAGCCCAACGTGAAATAGACCACCGCCACGTTCCAGGCGAAGGCCAGCATAAAATTGATTTTATGCAGCACGTAATAAATCAGGCCCACGGCCAAGGTCCAGGGCAACACCACCCCCAGCCAGGCGAGCACGCCATGCTTTCGTTTGCCCGCGTCGAAACCGTGTCCGGCACCCGCTGCATGAACCTGCAACAAGGCGGCCAGCGGGTTACGCGGCGAGAGTGCGCGCATCTGTTCGAGAAATAGCGCTAGAAGGACAGAGAAGAAAGTCATGCTTACCGTGGTTGAATGCGGGGTTTTCGCTAAGATAGCACAGGCATGCGGTGAAACCTTCGTCAGCAGTGTTGTGCGCGCTCAACAGACATGCAGGCGGCGGCTTTTGCCCGCGCCTGTTGCACGCATCGGCCACGCCGGACCCAGATCAAGGGCCGCAGCCGCGCGGTCGTTCAAGCCTGGAGCGACTAACGCAGTAACGCAAACAGCCAGGGTCAGGCTATCAGGAAGCGATATAAGTTCCGCAACATCCCGGCCGTCGCGCCCCAGATAAAATAAACCCCGGCCTCAGCTTCATTTTCATCGACCGGACCGGTTTGGCTCCGCGGATACGGCATGGCGAAGAAGTGCCGCTCGCCGCCCTCCCAGACCAGGGATCTGACCTGATGATTGGCCGGGTCCATCAGATGCGCCAGCGGCACCTCGAAAATTTCGTCGACTTCCGAGGTATCGGCCAACAAGCTGACAGGCGGGTGGACCAAGGCAACCACCGGGGTCACACAAAAATTGGTACCGGTCAGGTATTCAGGCAAACAGCCCAAGACTTCCACATGACGCGGATCCAGACTGACTTCTTCGGCCGCCTCGCGCAACGCCGTCGCCACCGGGTCGGCGTCGGCCGCCTCGCTGCGGCCGCCGGGAAAGCTGATTTGCCCGGCATGGTGGGTCAGATGCGCGGTGCGTTGAGTCAGCAACACAGATAAGCCTTGCGGGCGCACCATCAAGGCAATCAACACCGCCGCATGGGCCAGTTGGTCGCGGCGCTGCCAGCGTGCTTCTTCGACGATTTCCGGATGCCAGTCGCGCGGCGCGTTAAAGCGCTGCCGTAAGCCTTGCGCCGTCAACAGTTCCGCCGCCACCGATGGCAAGTCGTTGACGCCATGCATGATGGGCAAGAGCTCGGGATCGAACACGGGACGGCTGGGCGGGAGTGCGCTATCGGACATTGCGAAATCAGGCGTGGAAACGTTTAAATCGAATCACATTACTTGTACACCAATCCATGCATTCTCGCTATATCAGGACTGACGCAAACTTCCCCGGCGGCGTTGTGCTTCCTCGCCATACGTGTGCCCCGTCTTCGTCAGCATGCCTTGCCGGAAAAACCCGCGTCAGTCCTATATACACCATATTTCAGGCAAAAAAAAAGCACCCCGGAGGGTGCCTTCTTCATCAACCAGCGCTTACGCTTGGGTCGGGCGGGTCTTGAGGACCAGCTTTTCCTTGATACGCGCCGATTTGCCCGAACGTTCACGCAGATAGTACAGCTTGGCGCGACGTACATCGCCACGACGCTTCACGACGATACTGGCGAGTATCGGCGAGTAGGTCTGGAAGGTACGCTCAACGCCTTCGCCCGACGAAATCTTGCGGACGATAAACGACGAGTTCAAGCCGCGATTACGCTTGGCAATGACCACGCCTTCGTATGCCTGGACCCGCTTGCGCGTGCCTTCAACTACGTTGACGTTGACGATAACCGTGTCGCCGGGGGCAAACGAAGGAATCGTTTTGCCAGCGAGCACGCGCTCGATTTCTTCCTGTTCGAGTTTTCCGATCAGATTCATTCCATACTCCTTAAACCATCTTACCGAAGTTTGTTACCTTGAAGGTCTCGGCAGAGGATGGGGTTAAACAGGTGCCCGGTCGAGGTTTCAGCCCCGGTTGGACACCACTTTATTCCGGCAGCCGATTGCACTGCTGGAGACCACAACTTACGACTGCTTGGTTTCTGCTTCCTGCTTGAGTTTCCTGAGCCAAACCTCATCGGCTTTGCTCAACAAACCCTGGCTACGCGCGGCCGCGATCAAGTCGGGCCGCTTGTTCAGCGTGTTGCTCAAGGCTTCACGCCGGCGCCATTGTTCGATTTCTGCGTGATGGCCGCCGAGCAGCACGTCCGGTACTCGCATGCCCTCGTATTCTTCGGGGCGCGTGTAGTGCGGGCAATCGAGCAAGCCATTCACAAAACTATCCTGCACGGCAGACTGCGCATCGTTCAGCACCCCCGGCAATTGCCGGATGATAGCGTCCATCAGAGCCATGGCGGGCAGTTCACCGCCCGACAGGACAAAATCGCCGAGGCTGATTTCTTCGTCGACACAGCGTTCATACAGGCGCTGATCGATGGCCTCGTAACGTCCGCACAACAGCACCAGACCGGGTTCGGCCGCCAACTGCATGACTTTGCCGTGGGTCAGCGGCGCGCCTTGCGGCGACATCATCACGACCCTGGGCTTGGCCAAGCCGGCAAGCTGCTGTCCCGCTTGCGCAGCACCAATCGCGGCTTCCAGCGGGCGCGCCAACATCACCATGCCCGGACCGCCGCCATAAGGCCGGTCGTCTATCGTGCGATAGTTGTCGCTGGTGAAATCGCGCGGATTCCACGCCTTGAACTGATACTGCCCCTGCTTCGCCGCCCGGCTGGTAATACCCCAGTCGGTCAGCGCTTGAAACATTTCCGGGAAGAGCGTCACCACATCAAAATGCATCGCGCTCCCCGCTTATTGATTGTGTGGACCGTCGCCGTCAGCGGCATCGCTTGCGGTTTCGAGATCCCAAGCCGGGTCCCATTCGACCACCACCTTACGCGTGGCAAGATCGACCGATTTCACATAAGCATCGACAAAGGGAATCATGCGCTCGCCGGTAGCCGGCTCACCCTTGCGATTGCTTGAAGCAAATTCGACCCGCAGCACCGAATGCACGCCGTTGTCGATCAGATCGGCCACCACACCCAGCGCTTCGCCTTTTTCGTTGAGTACGTCCAAACCTTGCAAATCGACCCAGTAATATTCATCACCGGTCAGCGCAGGAAATGACGCACGCGAAATAGACACGCGTTGACCGCGCATCGCCTGGGCGATATCGCGATCGGTAATGCCTTCAAGTTGAGCCACCACAGTGCCGCTATGCAAGCGCGACTGCACCACACGCACGGCACGGATTCCGGCTTGCGCCCCGGGTTTGCCGGGGGTGCCGCGGGGGCCTTCCAACCACCAGATTTTGGCGGCAAGCAAGCTTTCGTAGCCCTGTCCCGGCCCCGCATGGGCAAAGATTCTGACCCAGCCTTTGATGCCGTAAGCCTCACCGATTGCACCGATCTCGACCAAATCGTCGGGCATATCCGGCAAACTCGCCGGATTCGGCGCCAGCGCAACTGCGGCAGCATCGACGGGCAGCGACGGCGCTACCGACTTGCGGCGAAACGCACCAAAATCTTGCTTGGGCGTATCAGCCGTGTCTTTTTGCGCCATGTGCTTGTCTCAACTTATTCTTACTTGCCCGCAACCCCAGTCGCGGGTTCAGCCGCGCACTCGAACCCAAACAACTTGGTTCGTTGCCGTGCGGCTCGATACCGCCCGGGGTTTAATACCGGGTTCAGCCCCGGGTTCAGACCAATTATGCAGCCAGTGCGACCGGTGCCGATTGCGACAGCTTAACCAGGCGTTCGACGGTCGGCGACAATTGTGCGCCAACGCCTTGCCAGTAAGACAGGCGGTCTTGCGCAACGCGCAGCGATTCGCCTTTCTGGGCCAACGGATTGTAAAAACCGATGCGCTCGATAAAGCGACCGTCACGGCGATTACGCGAATCGGTTACAACGATATTGTGAAACGGGCGCTTTTTTGAGCCGCCACGAGCCAGACGAATGATGACCATTACAAATCCTCAACGAAGCCAGCAAATGGTTTGCTGACGAAAAAAGAAATCGATGTTGAAACAACAGAGCACGCGATTATAGCGTGATTCTCCCGTCTGAACAAATACTTACCACAAGTCTTGCCGCGACGGCCGGCAGACGTCGACCCTATTTGACCCCGCGGGGCCTCGCGCGGGCTCTCATGCAGCGCCGCGTACAGCCGGTACAGGCCCAAGCCCCGGCAGGACGACACGCACGGCCAAGGGCCAGGCCATCTCGGCCGAAACGACCTGAATACATACGTCTTCGCTCACCCCAACGCCGTCCCCGGCGGTAAAATCGCGATTTCGGCCAATTCGCGCGACATCTGTCGCTTCAATGGTACGCTGCGAACGACGCCAACCCCAGCGCCAAGCCGACGCCGACCCAACACCACCCCGGCATCCTATCCGATCCAACATCCAGGCCCTCACCCACCGACTCTTATGACCCCAGCATCCGCGCCCGGCCTGAATTCCGCCCCATTTAAATCGAAAACCTTGACCGCACTGCTGGCTTTTCTGGTCGGCTGGCTGGGCCTGCACCGTTTTTATCTCTATGGCAAAAAGGATTATTTTGGCTGGCTGCACCTGCTGGGCGGCCTGCTCGGCCTGGCCGGCCTGATGTTGCTGACGGCCACCCAGCTCGGTTCGCTGCTGGGCTGGGCCTTGGTGATTCCAGGCGATATTTCCTTGCTGGCCGGCTTTGTGGGTGCCCTGGCTTACGGTTTGCGCCCCGACGACAAATGGAATGCCCAATTCAACGCGGGCAAAACCACACAATCCCGTTCGGGCTGGACCGTGGTCCTGATCGTGATCGCAGCGCTGTTTGTCGGCGCGTGTGTGCTGATGGGCGGGCTGGCGATGGGTTTCCAGACTTATTTCGAGCACCAGGCAGGTATGTCGACGTCGCTGGCGCAATAAACGCTTAACCCCAGGCCGCTTAACCCCAGGCTATCAATCAGCGGCACAACACGCCGCTGATTGAGCTGCCAATCCAGCCGCTCATTGAGTCGCCACCCCGGCGCTGAGTAGCCAACCCGCCCCCCGCCTAAAACAGATCAAGCTGTGCTCCAGCGGATGCCGCCGCAACCGGACGGTAAAACTCCGAGACATCCAGAATACCGTGGTTCCGGCCGGTCAAACCCAGGCGCCGCGCCGCGTGATTAAACCGCTGGCGCAGCAAGTCGGCCCACAAACCTTCGCCTTTCATGCGGTGCGCAAACGACGCGTCGTAATCTGCGCCGCCGCGCATCTCGCGCACCCGGTTCATGACCCGTTCGGCGCGCTCGGGGTAATGCGCCGCCAGCCAGGCTTTGAACAAAGGCGCGACTTCCCACGGCAGCCGCAACACGATATAGCTGGCAGAGGTGGCCCCCGCTTGCGCGCATGCCTCCATTACCCGCTCCAGATCAGGCTCGGTGATAAACGGAATCAGGGGCGCCACGCTGACCCCGACCGGGATCCCGGCGTCCACCAAGGTCCGGATGGTGCGCAAACGCCTGGCCGGACTGGCCGCCCGCGGCTCAAGGATACGCGCCAGCACCGGGTCCAGGGTGGTGATGGTAACTGCGGCAAAAGCCTGGCCGCGCCGCGCCAGTGGGGCAAGCAAATCGATGTCGCGTTCGATCAAGGACGATTTGGTGATCGCCACCAGCGGGTGCCGATGCGCCGCCAGGACTTCCAGCACCTGCCGCGTGATGCGCAATTCGCGCTCGACCGGCTGATAAGCGTCGGTAACGACGCCCAAGGCAATCGGCTCGACCCGGTACGAAGGTTTGGCCAACTCGCGCCGCAGCAATTGCGCGGCATTGACCTTGGCATAAATGCGGCTTTCGAAATCGAGCCCCGGAGACAGGCCTAAATAACTATGCGTGGGCCGCGCGAAACAATAAATACAGCCATGCTCGCAGCCGCGATAGGGGTTGAGCGAGACACTGAACGGTACATCGGGCGATTGGTTACGGCTGAGGATGCTTTTTGCGTGTTCCCGATAGACCTCGGTACGCAGCCTCGGAGCTGCATCGCCTTCCGCACCTTCGCCCAGGTCTTCCGGCCAGCCGTCGTCGTAGACCAGGCGCTGGTCCAACGCATAACGGCCTTGCAAATTGTCCGTGGCGCCGCGGCCGCGCTGCAATACCAAGCGCACCGGGTAGGTGTCGGGCGGCAGATCGAAGGCTTCTTCAGGAGAAGGCTCGGACGGATAATCGGCAGGGTCGCGGCTCGAAGACATAAGGTAAGTCGATCTGGGTAGCGGTAAAATACTGTATGAATATACAGCTTTTCTCCAATAAACCCCAAACTTCCCGATGCTTTTTTTGCTCTCCGGCGCCGCGCCTTGCTCGCCTGAAACAGGCCCCTCGCGAGACCGGCATCGACTTCCGCCCCCCTCCCTATTCGCCGACCGCAATCGTCAACGACTCCTTGATCTCTTCCATCACCACATAACTCTTGGACTGCACGGCGCCCGGCAACTGCAGCAGGATATCGCCCAGCAGCTTGCGGTAATCGGCCATCTCGCGCAGGCGCGCCTTGATCAGATAATCGAAGTCGCCCGAAACCAGGTGGCATTCCAGTACCTCCGGGATACGCAACACTTCACGGCGGAACTGGTCGAACATATTGCCGCTTTTGTGATCCAGCGTAATCTCGACAAACACCAGCAGGCTGGCACCCAACATGGCCGGATTGACGCGCGCATAGTAGCCGATGATGACCCCATCGCGCTCCATGCGGCGGACCCGCTCAATGCAGGGCGTAATCGACAAACCCACTCGCTCGGCGAGGTCGGTCATGGCAATGCGCCCGTCTTCCTGCAGCAGGGTCAAAATCTTCAAATCGAGCCGATCCAGGGAGCGGACCGGTTGGCGTTGGGTTCTCATTGCGCTGTCACCATGATTTTTTAACGTTTATGGCATAAATACACGAACATTTACTATATTGCACTGATTACTATAGGCGGAATTACTGGCTAATCTTATTTTTAGCGTTTATTGGAGCATTTCATGCGCATTCTTATCCTGGGCAGTGGCGTCGTCGGCATCTCAAGCGCCTATTACCTCGCACGCGCAGGGCATGAAGTGACCGTGCTCGACCGTCAGCCGGGCCCCGCGCTGGAAACCAGTTTTGCCAATGCCGGACAGATCTCGCCCGGTTATGCCGCGCCCTGGGCCGCGCCCGGGATTCCGCTCAAAGCCATCAAATGGATGTTCGAAAAACACGCGCCGCTGGCAATGCGCCCGGACGGCACGCGCTTCCAGATCGAATGGATCTGGCAAATGCTGATGAATTGCACCGAGTCGCGCTACGCGGTCAACAAGTCGCGCATGGTGCGCCTGGCCGAATATAGCCGCGACTGCCTGCAGCAATTGCGCAGCGACACCGGGATTCAGTACGAAGCGCGCCAGGGCGGCACGCTGCAAGTGTTTCGCACGCAGAAGCAACTCGATGGCGCAGCCAAAGATATCGCCGTGCTTAAAGATGCCGGCGTGCCTTATGAATTGCTCAACGCCGATGAACTGGTGCAGGCCGAACCGGCCCTGGTCAAAGCCGGCGGCAAATTGACGGGCGGCTTGCGGCTGCCCAACGATGAGACCGGCGATTGCCAGATGTTTACTACCCGTCTGGCCGAAATGGCGGCGCAGCTCGGGGTTAAATTTCGTTATGGCGTCGACCTCGATGGCTTGTCGATCAGCGGCGGCCGCGTGGCAGGCGTGCAATGCGGCGGTCAAATTCTCACGGCGGATTCCTACGTGGTGGCGCTCGGTTCCTACTCGACCCCATTCCTGAGCGGCATCGTCAAGATCCCGGTCTATCCGATGAAAGGTTATTCGATCACCGTGCCCATCGTCGATGCGGCCGCGGCACCCGTGTCGACGGTGCTCGACGAGACCTACAAAATCGCGGTGACGCGTTTTGACAATCGCATCCGGGTGGGCGGCATGGCCGAAGTGGTGGGCTTCGATAAAGCACTGAATCCCGCGCGTCGCGCCACTCTGGAAATGGTGGTCAACGATTTATTCCCGGGTGCGGGCGCCACGCAGCAAGCCTCGTTCTGGACCGGGCTGCGCCCGATGACCCCAGACGGCACGCCCATCGTCGGTCCCACCTCTTTGCCCAATCTGTTCCTCAACACCGGACATGGTACGCTGGGCTGGACCATGTCCTGCGGCTCGGGCCAGTTGTTGGCCGATCTGATGAGCGGGCGCAAACCGGCGATTCTGGCAGACGACCTGGCGGTGGAACGTTATAGCGCAGGCAAGTCGGTAACCGGACGCCCCGCATTTGCTTGAGTTTGCCGGCGCTTAAAACAAAGCCGAGTCCAGCGCCAGGATACTTTCCTGCCCATTGGCCGTGACGATAGACGCTTCCAGCGCGCTTGCCTGCGACAAAATGTGATCGGCATAAAAATGCGCGGTCGCGATCTTGACTGAATAAAACGCCACATCTTCATCGTGCTTGGCCTGCGCCACCAGCAAAGCACGCGCCATCTGCCAACCGCCGAGTACGATCCCCGCCAGCTTCAGGTAAGGCACGCTGCCGGCAAACACGGCGTTCGGGTCGCTCTTGGCATTAGCCAGCACAAACTCGATGACCTTGGCCAGTGCTTCGCCGCCGCGGGCCAATTGTTGGGCCATCGCCTGCGCTGCGGGTTGCGGGTGCCCGCGCAAGGTCTCTGCCGTGGCGGCCACTTGTTGCAGGATGGCCTTGGCCGTGGCGCCGCCGTCGCGCAGAGTTTTACGGCCGATCAGGTCGTTGGCCTGAATCGCGGTGGTGCCTTCGTAGATCGGCAAAATACGCGCATCGCGGTAATACTGGGCCGCGCCGGTTTCCTCGATAAAACCCATGCCGCCATGGACCTGCACGCCCAGGCTGGCCACTTCCACCGACAATTCGGTACTCCAGCCTTTGATAATCGGCACCAGGAATTCGTACACCGCCTGTTGTTGTTTGCGCACCGCCTCGTCGGGCGAGCGATGACCGTGGTCGGCGGCGGAGGCGGCCACATAAGCCAGCGCACGCGACGCTTCGGTCAGGGCGCGCATGGTGAACAGCATGCGGCGCACATCCGGATGTTCGATAATCGCCACCGACTGTTTGGCCGAACCGTCGACCGGCCGGCTTTGCACCCGATCGCGGGCGAAGGCGACGGCCTTCTGATAAGCGCGATCAGCCACGCCGACGCCTTGCATGCCGACGCCGAAACGCGCGGCGTTCATCATGATGAACATATATTCGAGGCCGCGGTTTTCCTCGCCGATCAGGTAACCGGTCGCGCCGCCATGGTCGCCGAACTGCAGTACCGCGGTCGGGCTGGCCTTGATCCCCAGCTTGTGCTCGAGCGACACGCAATGCACGTCGTTGCGCGCACCCAGTGTGCTGTCCGCATTGATCAGGAATTTCGGCACGATAAACAGCGAGATGCCCTTCACGCCGTCAGGCGCATTCGGCACCCGGGCCAGCACCAGATGCACGATATTTTTTGCCATATCGTGTTCGCCATAGGTGATAAAAATCTTGGTGCCGAAAACTTTATACACACCGTCGCCCTGCGGCTCCGCGCGTGTGCGCACCAGCGCCAGATCGGAACCGGCCTGCGGCTCGGTCAAGTTCATGGTGCCGGTCCATTCGCCCGAAATCAGTTTTTTAACATACAGCTCGCGCTGAGCCTCCGAACCTGCGGTCAGCAGCGCTTCAATCGCGCCATCGGTGAGCAAGGGGCACAAGGCAAAGGATAAATTGGCGGCGTTCAGCATTTCAATACATGCCGTGGCGATCACTTTGGGCAAACCCTGGCCGTCATATTCCTGCGGATGAATCACGCCTTGCCAACCGGCTTGCGCAAACTGTTTGAAGGCCTCCTTGAAACCGGGCGTAGTGGTGACTTCGCCGTCGTGCCAGAAGCTGGGATTTTTGTCGCCTTCCCGATTCAGCGGGGCCAGTACTTCACCGTTGAATTTGGCGGCTTCTTCGAGCACCGCCTGAGCTGTTTCATAACCCGCATCATCGTAGCCAGGTAATGCCGCCACCTGTTCAAGGCCGGCCAATTCTTTCATGACAAACAACATGTCCTTGACGGGTGCGGTATAGCTCATTGCTGTCTCCAACGGTTTTTGTTTTAGTGATAAAAAAACAAGGGCGCCAGAATTGCTTCTCACGCCCTTGTCAGATGTTGCACGCCTGCCGGCCAGCTTTAAATCAGGCCGCCGGCAGGCGCAAGTCATGCGGCACCAACTTAACCGAGCGCGCTGACGAGTTCCGGCACCAGGGTGAACAAATCGCCCACCAGACCATAATCGGCCACGCTGAAAATAGGCGCTTCGGCGTCTTTATTGATCGCGACGATCACCTTCGAATCTTTCATCCCGGCCAGATGCTGGATCGCACCCGAAATACCGATCGCCAGATACAGCGAAGGCGCGACAATCTTGCCGGTCTGACCGACTTGATAATCGTTGGGCACATAACCCGCGTCGACTGCGGCACGCGAGGCGCCCAACGCGGCATTCAGCTTGTCGGCCAGCGGCTCCAGCACCTTGGTATAGTTTTCACCCGAACCCAGACCACGGCCGCCCGACACGATGATCTGCGCCGAAGTCAGTTCCGGACGGTCGAGTTTGGTGATTTCACGGCTGACAAATTCCGCAATACCGGCATCGGCCGCGGCGTCCAGCGGCTCGATGGCAGCGCTGCCACCGGTGGCGGCCACCGGGTCGAAGCCCGTGGTACGCACGGTGATAACCTTGATCGGGTCGGCCGATTGCACCGTGGCGATCGCATTACCGGCATAGATCGGGCGCTGGAATGTGTCGGCCGAATCAACCGCAATGATGTCGGAGATCTGCGCCACGTCGAGCAAAGCCGCGATGCGCGGCGCAACGTTCTTGCCGGTGGCGGTCGATGCCAGCACGATGTGACTGTAGTTTTTTGCAATTGCCAGCACCGTGGCGGCAACATTTTCGGCCAGGCTGGCCGCGAGTTGGGGCGCATCGGCGAGCAACACTTTGCTCACGCCCGCGATTTGCGCCGCGTGTTCAGCCGCCGTTTTGGCATTGTGACCGGCCACCAATACATGCAACTCGCCGCCGATCTTGACTGCCGCCGCGACCGCGTTCAGCGTTGCAGCTTTGATCTCGGTATTATCGTGTTCTGCTATCAATAAAATCGTCATCGCTTACCTCTGCATAGTCCTGCGCATTAATCCAAAACTGAAAACCGCCCGTAACAGCGCACCTGAAAACCGGATGGCGGCAGCATAAGGCATGACCTCATATCCCGTCTTCACCGCGCCGTTCGAAACGCGCGGCATGCCGCGCGGGCGCCTTACAGCACCTTGGCTTCGGTCTTCAGCTTCGCCACCAGGGCGGCCACATCCGGCACAATCACACCGGCCGAACGCTTCGGCGGTTCCGCGACCTTGAGGGTCTTCAGACGCGGCGCGACATCCACGCCGAGATCTTCCGGCTTGATGATTTCAAGCGGCTTTTTCTTGGCCTTCATGATGTTGGGCAGCGTGACATAACGCGGCTCATTCAGGCGCAGATCGGTGGTGATCACGGCCGGCAGTTTCAGCGACAGGGTTTCCGAACCGCCATCGACTTCGCGTGCCACGATGGCGCGACCATCGGCCACCGTCACCTTGGAGGCAAACGTCGCTTGCGGCAGATTGGCCAGCGCAGCCAGCATCTGACCGGTCTGGTTCGAGTCGTCGTCGATGGCTTGTTTGCCGAGGATGATCAATTGCGGCTGTTCTTTATCGACCAGCGCTTTCAGGATCTTGGCCACGGCCAGCGGCTGCAGGTCTTGCGTCGACTCAACCAGAATCGCGCGGTCGGCACCGATCGCCAATGCCGTACGCAGGGTTTCCTGGCATTGCGTGACACCGCACGAAACGGCGATCACTTCGGTCACCACACCGGCTTCTTTCAGCCGCACCGCTTCTTCAACCGCGATTTCATCGAACGGGTTCATCGACATCTTGACGTTGGCGATATCGACACCGGTGCCGTCCGACTTCACTCGCACCTTCACGTTGTAATCGACCACGCGTTTGACTGGTACTAGTACTTTCATCTCCACGCTCCAAATTGACGAATTCTGTAACCGGCCTATTATAACTGCCCGGCTGTCTCATCCCTGTCATGCATCTCTGCCCCGCATCTGCTACCGAGGGTAAGCAGGAATGGGCAAACCGGACCTAAACCAGCACTTGAGCCCGGTGTCAGGCCCGGCGTTTAATCGAACGGTCGTTCTATTTTAGGGAAGTTTAAGCGGCTTGCCTAGCTCGCGGGTCGACGAGCCACTCTAAAAATGCCGATCACGCCCGTACGGCAAGCGGTCCAGCCTGGCGCACGAGCCCCGGAAACACCTGGGTTCGTTGCAACGCCGCCTCGTCCATCCGCTTGCATGGCCACGGTTTGACCCGCCAACCGGCCAGGGTTCAGAGTTCGGCCAGCACCCGCAAATGCGCAACCACGCTGCGGCCCAACGCGGAAAGGTTATAACCGCCCTCAAGACAACTGACGATGCGACCTTGCGCATAACGCCGGGCAATCTGCATCAGTTGCGCGGTGATCCATTCGTAGTCGGCTTCGACCAGCGCCATGCCGCCGACATCGTCTTCGCGATGCGCATCGAAGCCGGCCGAGATAAACAACATCTGCGGTTTGAACGCTTCAAGTTGCGGCAGCCATACCATATCGATCGCTTCGCGCACCAGCAAGCCGCCGGTACGCGCGGCCATCGGCAGGTTGACCATATTCGAGGCCGGCGCATCCGCCCCCGAATAGGGATAAAAAGGATGTTGGAAGAAGCTGCACATCAGCACCCGCGGGTCGCCGGAAAACACCGCTTCGGTGCCGTTGCCGTGATGCACATCGAAGTCGATCACCGCAATCCGTTTGAGCCCGTGGACTTCCAACGCGTGACGGGCGGCAATCGCGACATTGTTGAAAAAACAGAAACCCATGGCGCGCGACGGTTCCGCATGATGTCCGGGCGGACGCACCGAACAAAAAGCGTTATCCAGGCGGCCCTCGATGACCGCATCGGTCGCCGCCACCGCCGCACCGGCAGCCCGCAACGCCGCCTGCCAGGTGTAGGGGTTCATGGTGGTATCCGGGTCGACCTCGGCATAACCCGATGCCGGGCTCAATTGCTGCAGGAAGTCGACATGGGCCTCGGTGTGCACCCGCAATAGCTCGGCACGGCTGGCCTCGGGTGCTTGCTCGCGCACCAGCAATGCGTCGATCCGGCTGGCAATCAGTTGATCTTCGATCGCATGCAAACGCGCCGGCGATTCGGGATGCCACTCGCCCATTTCATGCAGCAGGCAATCAGCGTGCGTATAAAAACCAGTAGCCATGATCAGTGCGGAATAAGTACGGGCACAGCGCGTCAGCGAGTGCGGGCGCGCCTCGATAGCGCGCGTCGGCGGTGCGCCTCATTCGCAAATGAAGCGCACCCAACCTGAGGTGCCGGGCACACGACCGTGATCGGTGAACGGCCTGGAGGCTGGCTCGGGTGACGCGGTCTCCATTATGTTTATCGGTATGGCCTTTATTCCAGTAAATTACCACAGCACCGTCGGTTATACTGGCTTAGAACTTTCATTTAACTTGACCGGGGTCAATTGACCCCCGTGAATATGACACTGACGCGTTTAATTTCTGCGCCTGCGACGGCCCGTACCCTGCTTGCGTTGAGTCTAGCCGCACTTGCACTGTGTCCCCCCGCCGCTTGGGTAAGCACCTCGGCTTACGCCCAAAGCGTGCCCCAGTCGCCCCTGCAAACGCCATCGCAAACCCCGTTGCAAACAGCACCCGGCAATGTGCCCATGGGTAGAACGCCGGGCAGCACACCGGCTATCGGCACCTTACCCGCGGGCGTGGTCAAACCTGTCGTGCCGGTCCCGGCCGCGAGCGCAGCGGGGGTAACACCGGCTGCCGCGCCCCTGTCCGCCAGCGCTGCCAACGCCACGACCTTCGAAGAAGAGATTGTGCCGCAGCGTTATGCCGACAATCCGGCGATCGACAGTTTTATCAATGAGATGGTCGCCCGTTACGATTTCGACCCAGCGGCGCTGCATGCCTTGTTCAATCAAGTCAGCTACGCCTCGACCGCGGTCAAACTGGTGCTGCCGTCGCCGACCCCGTCGCTGAAAAACTGGCATGCCTACCAGGCGCGTTTTATCGAGCCGATCCGCATCAATGGCGGACTGCGCTTCTGGCGTGACAACCAGGCCGCCTTGCAAAGCGTGTCCGAACAATACGGCGTACCGCCGGAAATCATCGTCAGCATTATCGGTATCGAAACCCTGTACGGGCGATATATGGGCAATTTCCGCGTGCTCGACGTGTTGACCACGCTGGCTTTCGATTACCCCGACACGCCGAACCGTGCCGACCGCCAGGCGACATTCCGCAAAAACCTGACCGACTACCTGGTCTGGACCCGTAACGCCGGCGTCGACCCGACCACCTTGCGCGGCTCGTACACGGGCGCCATCGGCATTCCCCAATTTTTGCCCAGCAGCATCGTCCAGTATGGTGTCAGCTATAGCGGCGACCACCCCGTCGACCTGCGCGGCAATCCGGCCGATGCGATTGCCAGCGTGGCAAACTTCCTCAAACAGCAAGGCTGGGAAACCGGCCGGCCGGTAGTCTGGAAAATCGCCGCGGACGCCGGCAGCCAAGGTATCGCCCAGGCCGCGGCCGACGGTCAGGCGACCCCGCATTGGCCGCTGAGCCAGTTGCTCAAGGCAGGAATGGAGCTGGACGAAACGGATATCGATGTGCCGGGAGAATTAAGCACCCCGCTTACCGTGATCGACTTGCCGACACCGGGCCTGGCCACCGAATACACGCTGGGACTGACCAATTTTTATGTGCTGACCCGCTATAACCAAAGTTTCTTTTATGCCAACACGGTGTATCAATTGGCCCAGCGGCTCGCGGCGCTGATGCAGACCCAAACCGACGCTCAGGTCCAGTCCAATCCGATCCGTTCGGCACAGGCACCTTCGACCCCGGTGCAAGCTGTGCCGATGGTGCTGGCGCCGCCGACGCTGCCAGGCAATTGGTCCACGCCCGCGACGTCACCCGGCGCCCGCAACGCGGCGCCCATCTCCAATACCATCACGCCGCCGCTGCAGAGCGGTCAGTAAGTGGGCTTAAGCACTCAGCCATAGCGCAGCGGCCTCGATCAAACGTGATCGAGCAAGCGCGCCAGACGATAAAAAAAGGCCGACGTCGGCCTTTTTGCTTTTTTACTCCGCGTCCGCCATCGAGCTGCTGAGCTATCCGTTCACCCCTCTATCGAACGGCAAACGCAGCGCTCAGCCAACCCTGGCGAACCGGCGCTCAGGCGGGGAACACCCCAGTCGACAGATAACGATCGCCGCGGTCGCAGACCACAAACACGATGGTGGCATTTTCAACTTCGTGAGAAATCCGCAGCGCCACTTCGCAGGCGCCCGCAGCCGAGATCCCGCAAAAAATGCCTTCGACCGAAGCCAGCTTGCGCGCCATGGTTTCGGCGTTGGCCTGGCTGACGTTTTCCACCCGATCGATACGGCTGCGATCAAAAATCTTGGGCAGATACGCTTCCGGCCATTTACGAATGCCGGGAATCCGCGAGCCCTCCTCGGGTTGCGCCCCGACGATCTGGATCGCCGGATTTTGCTCTTTCAAATAACGCGACACACCCATAATGGTGCCCGTCGTCCCCATTGCCGAAACGAAGTGGGTAATGCGGCCTTCGGTATCGTTCCAGATTTCCGGGCCGGTGGTCTCATAGTGAGCCAGCGGATTGTCGGGGTTGGCAAATTGATCGAGGATGATCCCGCGCCCTTCGCGCTGCATCTGGTCGGCCAGGTCGCGCGCATACTCCATGCCCCCCGATACCGGCGTCAGGATAATCTCCGCGCCGTAGGCGGCCATGCTCTGGCGCCGTTCCAGCGACAGGTCCTCAGGCATGATCAAGATCATTTTGTAGCCGCGGATCGCCGCCACCAAAGCGAGTGCAATGCCGGTGTTGCCGCTGGTCGATTCGATCAGGGTATCGCCCGGCTTGATGCGGCCACGGCGCTCGGCGTGCTTGATCATCGACAAGGCCGGACGGTCCTTGACCGAACCCGCCGGATTATTGCCTTCGAGCTTGCCGAGTATCACGTTGTTACGGCGTCGCGATTCTTCGTCGGGAACGCGGACCAGCTGTACCAGCGGCGTGTTGCCGATGGTGTCTTCTATGGTTTTGTATGTCATCACTCGAACATTCCGTCTACGGGCGTGAAAGCAGCGAAGCGGGCGAAAACAGCAGCGCCCGGCGTCACATCCGGCAGCGCACCCAGGTCGCCGCGCCGGATAAAGTATTCCGAATTGTAATGCACACCAAGGATGAGTGCCTGACGCCGGCGGGATAGCCGCTGAAACCAGCGGGCGCGGCTGGGCGCAGGGGGAAAAACCGCGACACCGGGAGGGGCCGGGTCGCGGGAGCCAGTCATCTGATGACGGCTGAAGGAGTCAAACCGGGGGCATGCTCCGGATGCCGGGGCCGCACATCGAGCGCTGGGCGCGGTGTCAGGCACGGCATGCCGGAGGCTGATGGCCGAAGGAAAATACGGCGCCAAATATGGCACCCAATATGGCACCCAATGTGGCACCCAATGTGGCACCATCGGCCTCCGGTTTTATCGCACCGAAGCTTGGATCAAGCATGAGATTCAGGATCGAGACTCAGGATCAAGATTCAGGATCGAGAGTCAGGCTTGAGACGTCAGGATTAAAACTCAAGATTTGAAATCTCAGGATTTTTTGCTGGATTTACCGCTACGCGATTCGGAGGATTTTTGACTGCCGTTTTTGGGCAAGGCCGCCGTGCCGGAGACGGTGAGGCCTTGCCCTTCGAGCTTGGTCAACGACTTGGGGCCGAGGCCCTTGACCCGCTTTGACAGATCGTCGGTGCTTTTAAAAGGACCGTGATCGGATCGGTCCTGGACGATGGCACGGGCCGTCGAAGGGCCGATGCCCTTGAGCTCCCGAAGCTGCGCTTCAGAGGCTGTATTGATATCAACCGCAGCCACCGCGGTGCCAAGCCAAGCGAGTGTCAGCAACGCCAACAGGATATTTTTCATGATGAGGACTCTCCTAGAACAGGGTCGTGTCCTGCTGCGCACGAGATGCACACAGCAGAACGAGTCCTCAATTTAATCGCTTGCGACGCAGTTTTATAGCTGGCCGATCAGCCAATGCACGTAACGCTCAACGCCCTGCTGCACGTTGAGGAACGGGGCAGCGTAACCGGCCGCGCGCAGTTGGCTTGGGTCGGCTTGGGTGAAGCATTGATACTTGCCGCGCAAAGCGTCCGGGAACGGGATGTATTCGATCAGTCCTTGGCTCACCAGATCCGCCAGGCTCAGTGCCGGCTGTCCGTCGACCGCGCGCAGGGTATTCACCACGGCGACCGCAATATCGTTGAAGGGCTGGGCAAGCCCCGTGCCGAGGTTAAAAATGCCCGACCGTTCCGGATGGTCGAAGAAGTCCAATTTGACTTTGACCAAATCCTCAACCGAAATAAAGTCGCGCGTTTGCTGACCCGCGCCATAACCATTGTAGTCGCCGAACAGCTTGACCCGGCCGTCGGCGCGGAACTGGTTGAAATTGTGGAACGCGACCGAAGCCATGCGGCCCTTATGCGCTTCGCGCGGGCCGTAGACATTGAAATAACGGAAGCCCGCGACCTGACTTTGCGCCGGCATTTTGCGCCTGACCTTCTGGTCGAACAGGAACTTGGAATAGCCATAGACATTCAGCGGGTGTTCCGACTCGCGCTGTTCAACGAAGGTGTCCGAGCCGCCATAAATAGCCGCGGAAGACGCATAGAGAAACGGCACACGTTGAGCCAGGCAGGCATCGAGCAACTCGCTGGAATAGCGGTAGTTGTTGTCCATCATGTAACGGCCGTCGTGCTCCATGGTGTCGGAGCACGCCCCCTCGTGGAAAATCGCCTGCACCGGGCCGAAGGCGCCGCGCACAAAACGCTCGACGAATTCGGTCTTATCGATGTAGTCCTCAATTTCGCAATCGACGAGATTCAAAAATTTATCGGCGCGCGTCAGGTTATCGACGGCGATGATCTGGGTCTCGCCGCGCTGATTCAATGCTTTGACAAGGTTGCTGCCGATAAAACCGGCCGCGCCGGTAACGATGACGGTCATGATGAAATCCTGCGATAGTCCCGGGCCGGCCAAACTGCGCCGAGCCGGGAAACACTACACTAAAGAGCGGCGCATACGGGCCGGTTGATCAGGCGTTGCGGCGCGGCCGGAAAGCCAAGCCCCAACCCCGGCTAAAGCAGCGGCCCGGTTCAACTTCAAGGTGTGCCGGGCGGGAACAATTCGTCGTAATCGACGGTGGCCGTGCCCAGCTTGCCGACCACAATGGCGCCCGCCCGATTGGCATGCATCACCGCATCCGCCAGGCTTACTCCGGCGCCCAACATCGCGGCCACGGTGGCGATCACGGTGTCGCCCGCGCCCGAAACATCATACACTTCACGCGCTTCGGCAGCCGCGTGCAACACGCCGTGCTCGCTGAACAGCGACATCCCTTCTTCCGAGCGCGTCAGCAACAAGGCATCGAGATCGAGCTGATGGCGCAAAGCGGTGATGCGCTGTTCGAGGTCCTGCTCCGAAGTCCAGCGTCCCACCACTTCACGCAATTCGCCGCGATTGGGGGTAATCAGCGAGGCGCCGCGATAACGTTCCCAGTCGTCGCCCTTGGGATCGACCAGCACGGTCTTACCGGCGGCGCGCGCGCTGGCGATCATCTTGGTGACGTGCGTCAGACCGCCCTTGGCATAGTCGGAGAGCAGCACCACATCGTAATCGGGCAACAAGCCATCGAAGCGCGCCAGGCTGGCCAATAACACTTCGTGATTCGGCGTGTTTTCGAAATCCATCCGCAGCAACTGCTGCTGACGCGCCAGGACGCGCAGCTTGATCGTGGTCGGCAATGCCGGGTCGCGTTCCAAGTGGGTTTCGACGCGGCTTTCGCTCAGCAGTTGCACGATGCGCTCACCGGGCTCGTCGCTGCCCACCACACACAGCAAGCCCGCGCGCGCGCCGAGTGCGGCCACATTGCGCGCCACGTTGGCGGCACCGCCCAGACGCTCTTCTGTGCGCTGCACATGCACCACCGGCACCGGCGCCTCAGGCGAAATGCGGTTGACGTCGCCAAACCAATAACGGTCGAGCATCACATCGCCGACCACCAGCACCCGGCCGGCTTCAAGACGGGTGCGTTCCACCACAGGCAGAGCGGCTGGGATCTGGACTTGCGCGGCAACGGTGCTCATCGTGCGCCACCCGCACCGGTAAGATTGTCGCGGCCGATGGCGTGATATTCGATGCCCAGTTCGGTCATCGCGGCCGGTTCGTAGAGATTGCGGCCGTCGAACACCAGCGGTGCCTTCAGCAATTGCTTCAAATGGGCGAAATCCGGGCTCTTGAAGGCCTTCCATTCGGTCACGATCACCAGGGCATCGGCGCCCTCGGCGGCCGCCATCTGACTCTCGGCAAAGGTGAGCCGGGCGCGCTGTTCGGGCAGGTCCTGCAAATCGAGATCGAGCACCCGCTGCGCTTCTTCCAGCGCCACCGGATCATAAGCCGTGACCGAGGCGCCGCGCGCCAGCAAAGCGGCGATCAGCGGCCGGCTCGGCGCTTCGCGCATATCGTCGGTATTGGGCTTGAAGGCCAAACCCCACAGCGCAAAGCGCAGCCCGCTCAGATCTTCGCCGAGGCGGCGGCCGATCTTGTCGACCAGCACCCGCTTTTGCGCCTCGTTGACCGCTTCAACCGCGTGCAGGATATGCAAATGCTGCTGGTTTTCGCCGGCGGTGCGGACCAATGCCTGCACATCCTTGGGAAAACACGAGCCGCCGTAACCGCATCCGGCATAGAGGAAATCGTAACCGATACGCGGATCGGAACCGATGCCGCGGCGCACCGCCTCGATATCGGCACCGATGCAATCCGCCAGATTGGCCATCTCGTTCATAAACGAGATGCGCGTTGCCAGCATCGCATTGGCCGCGTATTTGGTGAATTCGGCGGAGCGCACATCCATATGCAGCGTGCGTTCGTGGTTGCGGTTGAACGGCGCATACAAGCGCTTCATTTTTTCGCGGGCAATCTCGCCCAGGGTGTCCTGGTCGCAACCCAGCACGATGCGGTCCGGACGCATAAAATCGTCCACCGCCGCCCCTTCTTTGAGGAACTCGGGATTGGACACCACCGAAAACTGATGGCTGGCCGAGCGCAGGCTCAGCTCATCGCAGACCGCATCGGTGACGCGGCCGGCGGTACCGACGGGCACCGTGGATTTATCGACGATCACTTTAAAACCGGTCATATAACGGCCGATATTGCGCGCCGCGGCCAGCACATATTGCAGGTCCGCCGAACCATCTTCATCGGGCGGCGTGCCTACCGCAATAAACTGGATTTCGCCGTGCGCCACGCTGGCGGCGATATCGGTCGAAAACTGGATGCGGCCGGCGGCACGATTACGCTCGATCAGCTCCTGCAACCCAGGTTCATGAATCGGTACGCCACCGGCATTCAGGATGGCGATTTTATGCGGGTCGAGGTCCAGGCAAAACACATCGTTACCGATCTCGGCCAGGCATGCACCGGTCACTAAGCCAACGTAACCTGTCCCGACGATGGTGATTTTCATAGGCATTCAGCTAAAAATGGAAACAAGATTTTAACAACCCCGTGGCTCAGACCTGAGGTCAAGCGCGGGCCGGCCGGCGGCTTCAAGAGCCCCCGGTCAGCGGTTCGACGCGGCGCGGCGCATAGGTTTCCCAGCCGCTGCAGCCGGGGCACTGCCAATAAAACAGGCGCGCCCGGAAGCCACAGTTATGGCAGGTGTAGCGCGGCAGATTTTTTGTGCGCTGGAACACTAAATTGCGCATCAATTCGAGTTCGGTACGGCGCGGCTCGTCCGCCACCGCAATCTGCACATCGAGCAAGCGGATCATGCCCGATATATTCGGCGACTTCTGCATCTGGGTGCGTGCCAGAACATGCGCCGCTTCGCCGCCATGCAAGGCCGAGACATATTTGAACGCAACGTCGAGCAAATCGGCGACCGGATATTTTTCGATATAGTCGGCCAGCACTTCGGCCCCTTCCACCTCTTGCTTGATGGAGGTGTAACTTTGCATCAGACGTTCCGCGATCAGCGTCAGATATTGCGGATTCTGGTGCTCGACCCGCCGCCAGCAGGCGATTGCCGCCAACGCGTTGCCGCCGGCCTGCTCCACGTCGCCAAGCAGGATGGTGGCGCGCACATTGGCCGGATTGGCTTTCAGCGCCCGTTCCAGTTCGCTGCGCGCCTGATCGGCCTGTTTGCGCAGCAAGGCCTCTTGCGCCAGCTCGCAATGGAATTGCGAGATCTCTTTGGCATACGACTGAACCCCTTTCTGTTCCAGGTGTTCAGCAGTCTTGATGGCGCGCGCCCAATCTTTTTCGATTTCGAAAATGGCGAGCAGGCTGCGTTGCGCATCGACTTCATACAACCCGGCTTGAAGCTGGCGGAACGCTTCCTCGGCGCGGTCCAGCAGACCGGCTTTGAGAAAGTCCTGACCCAGTTCATAAAGTGCATGATCGCGTTCGGCAACCGGCAGATCGGCACGTTTGAGCAAGTTCTGGTGGACCCGGATGGCGCGTTCGGTTTCACCGCGCCGGCGAAACAAATTACCCAGGGCGAAATGCAGTTCCGTGGTCTCGGGGTCGAGTTTGACGACCTCGATAAACGCATCGATGGCTTTGTCCGGCTGTTCGTTCAGCAGGAAATTCAAACCGCGAAAGTAAGAGCGCGGCAGGTTCGCGCTTTCGGACAGCAAATGCTTCACGTCGAAGCGCGCCGCCATCCAGCCCAGCCCAAAAATGCAGGGGATTAACAGCAACCACCAGTAATCTAGATCCATGAACGATATCGGCTAACCGGCGCCGCCCGCATCGAACAATACGGGCCGGCGCTCAGAGATTGCCTGTTTAGTTACCACGATTAAACTTCGTCCAGCCTATACCTATACCCCAGGGCATAAGCTGACTTTGAACCCGCGCTGACTTTGAACCCGCGCCGACGTTAAACCGCGCCCCTCACATCAGGGGAGGCTGCTGTTCCGGCGCCGCGGGCGTCACGCGCGCACTTTTAAGTTCGCGTTTGAGGCGTCCGTTTTCCAATTTGTGACGAAACAGCGACGGCGTGGCGGACAACCAGCCAACCACCAGGCCCGCCACAAAAAACGCCAGCACAATCAAGATCAGCGGCGCCGTCCAGACCCGGCCCAGATAGAAATTCAGCGTCGCCAATTGGGTATTCGCCAGGGCGAGCAAGAGCAACACAACAAACACCAGAATGCGGATCAGCCAGGCTATGAATTTCATGCGGATACTCCTGCGGATACGTCATAAACGCCCGATGGGGCGAGCGCAAATACCCAATGGACCGAAAAATGGCAAGGTACAACACCTCACCGGGCCCACGATACCGCCATTGTAAAGGAAAGGGGGGGTGTTGCCTAAGGTGCCGCAACAAGGTGACGGCTAGCGCCAGGTCACAGTAGCCGGACGCAGCGACAATAAAAAAAGCGCCCTAAGGCGCTTTTTTAAACAGCAAGGCAAAGCAGACAACACTCTAGTGTCTTGCTCCACACATTCGTTCGATATGAAATCGACCGCTTACGGAACAGAACACTGGGCGCAGCCTACGTCTTTACGCTTCATCGGCGGTGCTGTCAGACTTCAGCGGTTCACCCGCTCGCCGATCGACACGTTCGCGCAATTCCTTGCCCGGCTTGAAGTGCGGCACGAATTTCTCCGGTACCTGCACTTTTTCGCCCGACTTCGGATTACGCCCAACGCGCGACGGACGGCGGTTCAGGCCAAAACTGCCAAAACCGCGGATCTCGATACGGTGGCCTCGGGCAAGTGCCTCGGACATCGCATCGAGCATCGTCTTGACCGCGAAATCCGCATCTTTAAGAACCAGTTGCGGAAATCGCGTTGCCAGATGAGCGACCAATTCGGATTTGGTCATAAACGATCAATCGAACTTATTGGCTTTGACCGTCCAGCTTGGCCTTCAACAGCGCGCCGAGATTCGTCGTACCGGTGGCTGCCGAGCTGTCCGTTGCCAGTTTCTGCATCGCCGACTGCGTTTCTACTGCATCTTTTGCCTTGATAGACAGGTTGATGCCGCGCGATTTGCGGTCGATGTTGATGATAACGGCATTGACCGTATCGCCTTCTTTCAACACGTTGCGTGCATCTTCGACGCGATCGTGAGCGATTTCCGAAGCGCGCAGATAACCTTCGACTTCACCCGACAGCGTAATCACAGCGCCCTTCGGATCGATAGCCTTGACGGTACCCGTAACGTGAGCACCCTTGTCGTTCATCGCGACATAGTTGCTGAACGGATCGCCATCGAGCTGCTTGATGCCCAGGGAAATACGTTCTTTCTCGACGTCGATACCGAGCACGATGGCTTCGACTTCGTCGCCCTTCTTGTATTTGCGTACGGCTTCTTCGCCGGTTTCGCTCCAGGACAGGTCCGACAAGTGCACCAGACCGTCGATACCGCCCGGCAAACCGATGAACACGCCGAAGTCGGTGATCGACTTGATCGCGCCCTGCAGCTTGTCGCCCTTCTTGAAGTTACGGCTGAAATCATCCCAAGGATTCGGCTTGCACTGCTTCATGCCCAAGCTGATACGGCGGCGGTCTTCGTCGATTTCCAGAACCATGACTTCGACTTCGTCGCCGAGCTGCACAACTTTGCTCGGAGCAACGTTCTTGTTGGTCCAGTCCATTTCGGAAACGTGAACCAGGCCTTCGATGCCCGATTCCACTTCAACGAATGCGCCGTAGTCGGTGATATTCGTGATCTTGCCGAACAAGCGCGTGCCCGACGGGTAACGGCGGGAAATGCCTTCCCACGGATCGTCGCCCAATTGCTTGATACCCAGCGAAACGCGATTCTTTTCTTGATCGAATTTCAGGATCTTGGCGGTCACTTCCTGACCCACCGTCAACACTTCGCTCGGGTGACGCACACGACGCCATGCGATGTCGGTGATGTGCAGCAGGCCGTCGATACCGCCCAGGTCCACGAATGCGCCGTAGTCGGTGATGTTCTTGACCACGCCTTCAACGATCGCGCCTTCTTTCAGCGTTTCGAGCAGCTTCGCACGTTCTTCGCCTTGAGTCGCTTCGATCACGGCACGACGCGACAGCACAACGTTGTTGCGCTTGCGGTCGAGCTTGATGACGCGGAATTCGAGGGTCTTGCCTTCGTACGGGGTGGTGTCCTTGACCGGACGCGTGTCGACCAGCGAACCCGGCAGGAATGCGCGGATACCGTTGACCATCACGGTCATGCCGCCCTTGACCTTGCCGGTGATCGTGCCCGTCACCAGTTCGTTGTTGTCCAGGGCTTTTTCGAGCGACAGCCACGAAGCCAGGCGCTTCGCTTTGTCACGCGACAGGATCGTGTCGCCATAACCATTTTCGAGTGCATCGATCGCAACCGACACGAAGTCGCCTGCCTGCACTTCAACTTCACCCGCGTCGTTCAGGAATTCTTCGAGCGGAATGTAAGCTTCAGATTTCAAACCCGCGTTCACGACCACAAAATTGTGGTCGACACGCACGACTTCGGCGGAAATCACTTCGCCGGCGCGCATGTCTTGACGGGTCAACGACTCTTCAAAAAGAGCCGCAAAAGATTCGGTATTCAAGGTAGAGGTTTGAAGGTCGGACATAAAGATCGAATGTTGTATATCAGTCAGCACCTTGATTCCGCTGAAAATTCAGCTTTACCAGTCACCTGAAGTCAGTCACCTGAGCCAGGTTGATGCGCCAGCCGGCATACGGGGTTAAGGGGTTAAAAAACACGTTCCGGACGCACGATACGCCGAAACACTGCGGCACAGCCACTACATGAAGACTGCTTACTGACTGCTGGTTTGCTGCGTAATGCTCTGCCCGCGGGTCAACGCTTTAAACCAGCCGATGACCGTGGAAATGGCTTGTTCAGCCGATAATTCCGAGGTATCCAGCGTAATTGCGTCAACTGCGGGCTTTAAAGGCGCGCTACTGCGGCTGCTATCGCGGGCATCGCGCTCGCGCAAATCCTTTAAGAGGTCTTCTATATTAGCAGAAAAACCTTTTGTGATCAATTGCTTATGTCGCCGTTCAGCGCGCGCCTCGGCGGTGGCGGTCAGAAACACTTTGAGGGTCGCATCGGCAAAGATCACGGTTCCCATGTCGCGGCCGTCGGCGACCAGCCCCGGATCGCCGCGAAAGGCACGCTGACGGGCCACCAGCGCGGCCCGCACCGGCCCGTGGACGGCGATTGCCGAGGCCCGGTTGCCGATGCTTTCGGCGCGAATTTCGTGCGACACATCGTGGCCGTCCAGCAACACCACTTCACCGCGAAACGCAATATGCAGGTTGCCGGCGATCTCGGCCAGCGCATCCACGTCGTCCACCCCGATATGGTGACGCGTACTGGCCAAGGCGGTCAGCCGGTACAACGCGCCGCTATCCAGATAGTGAAAACCCAGCGCATCCGCCACCCGATGCGCCACCGTGCCCTTACCCGAGGCCGTGGGGCCGTCGATGGTAATCACGGGTGCCGGGGTTTTGTCGTGGTAATGCGTGATTTGGCTCATGCCTGGCCCGCCGGGGTCCCGGGGCTCACTGCCTGGCGCCGCACGATGGCCTGGAAACGCGCGAAATAATCGGGAAAGGTTTTGCCCACACAAGCCGGGTCGTTAATTGTCACTTCCACGTCGGCCAGACTGATCAACGAAAAACACATCGCCATGCGATGGTCGTCATAGGTATCGATGGCCACGCCCCGCTTCAACTCGGCCGGCGGCGTAATGCGCAGGAAATCCGGCCCCTCAACGACTAACGCGCCGACCTTGCGCAGTTCCGTGGCCATGGCGCTGATCCGGTCGGTCTCCTTGACCCGCCAACTGCCGATGTTGTTCAGCGTGGTCGGCCCGTCGGCGAACAAGGCCGCCACCGCCAGCGTCATGGCGGCATCGGGAATCAGATTGCAATCGAGCTCGATCCCGGCCAGCCGGCCGCTGTCGTGCGAGACTCCGCGCACTTCAATCCAGTGGTCGCCCATCATCACATTGGCGCCCATATGATTCAGCACCACCGAAAAATGCACATCGCCCTGGATACTGGCCTGCCCCACCCCTTCGACCCGCACCGGGCCGCCGCCAATCGCGCCCGCGGCCAAAAAATACGATGCCGACGAAGCATCGCCTTCGACCATGATGTGGCGCGGCGCAACATAATGCGCCCCGGCCGGAATGGTGAAACGGCTCCAGCCCTCGCGTTTGACGTCGACGCCAAATTTGGCCATCAAGTGCAAGGTGATATCGATATAGGGCTTGGAAATCAGTTCGCCGTCGACCTCGATGCTGGCGTCCTGGTTGCCGCATGCCAGCGGCAAGGCCATCAACAAGGAGGTCAGGAACTGGCTCGACACGTCGCCGCGCACCCGGATCGGCGCGGCTAGAGAGATCGGCGCAGAGGTCGGCGCGGGCCGGATCGCCAGCGGCGGAAAACCGTCCTGCCCCTGGTAATCGATCTGCGCCCCCAACTGGCGCAAACCGTCCACCAAGTCGCCGATCGGCCGCTCATGCATGCGCGGCACGCCGGAAATGCGATAGTTGCCGCCGCTCAGCGCCAACGCCGCGGTCAAGGGGCGCACCGCGGTACCGGCATTGCCCAGGAATAAGTCCGCCGCCTTCACCGCAAACACGCCGCCGGCGCCGGTCACGCTATATTGCGCGCCTTGCTTGACCCAGTTCACGCCCAGCGCCTTGAGCGCATCCAGCATGACGCGGGTGTCGTCGGATTCGAGCAGGTTGTCGATCAGCGTGGTGCCCTGCGCCAGCGCAGCCAGCAGCAACACCCGGTTGGAAATACTCTTGGAACCGGGCAGACTGACCACACCGGTAGCATGCGTAAAAGGGCCTAGGGCGAGTGTGTTCATGACAATGTCCTGGTTAATCCAATTAACTCAATTTATCCGATGCTTACACTGCACCCGACACCCCGCCCGGCGCGACGCCAGGGCCGGCCTCGGCTGCGGGCGCCGCAACGTCGCGGCTGCCGCCCACGCGCCAAGCCTCGCGGGCGGCGCTGACGCGGCTCATCACGGTATGCAGCGTTTCCGTATCGCCCTGCGCGATCCACTGGCGGAATTCCTGCAGCACCGCTTGATAAGCATCCAGATCAGACAGTAGCGCGGCGCGGTTGGCCACGCAAATATCTCGCCACATTTCGGGGCTGGCCGCGGCAATCCGGGTAAAGTCGCGAAAACCGCTGCCGGCCATGTCCAATTTGAGTTGCGCGTCGGGGCTGCGCAGAATCTGTTCGAGCAAGGCGAAGGCCAAGATATGCGGCAAATGGCTGACGGAGGCAAACACCGCGTCGTGCTGAGCCGCGCTCAAGGTAAATAACGTGGCGCCGCTGGCCTGCCACATCGCCGCCACCCGCTCCACCGCCTCGGGCGGATTTTCCGCCAACGGACACAGTACGGTATTGCGGTCGACAAATAAATGCGCCAGGGCGGCGTCGACGCCGCTTTGCTCACGTCCGGCGATCGGATGGGCCGGCACAAAACGCCAAGCCTGCGACCCCAGCGCCGCATAGGCCGCCGCCACCGCATCGGTTTTGGTACTGCCGACATCGCTGACCACCGTGCGGCCTTGTAACCAGGGCGCCATGCGCCTGAGCAACGCTTCGGTCTGGGCCACCGGGGCGGCGCAAATCACCAGGTCGGCATCACGCAGCGCAGCGCCCAAGGCGAGATCGTCGTCCAGGCCTAGCGCCTGATCGATTACACCCAAGGCCAGTGCGCGCTCAACCGAGGCTGAGGTGCGCCCAACGCCGATGATCTGGCCCGGGCTCAAGGCATCCGACGTGCCTGCCCTGCTTTCAGGCTGGCCACGTTTAAGCGCAAGCGCCAACGATCCGCCGATCAGGCCGACGCCGAAAATGACTATCTTGTTGAAGGAAAAATGGGGCACGGAACCAGGTGTTGATGTTTTATTATGTTTAGCGCGCCCGCGGATACGAGCCGAGAATCTTGATAAAAGCGGCAGAATGAGCCAATTCACCCAGCGCGGCGGCTACCGGCGCATCCTCGCGATGCCCTTCGAGATCGATATAAAAATAATATTCCCAGGCGCCGCTGCGCGCCGGACGCGACTCGAAACGGGTCATCGACACGCCATGCCGGGCCAACGGCTCAAGCAGGCGAAACACCGCGCCCGGCTCGTTTTTGACCGACAAGATCAGGGACGTCTGATCGACGCCGCTGGGCGCGCTCGGCACGCCGCCGATCACCACAAAACGCGTGCGATTATGCGGATCGTCTTGAATCATAGCCGCGGCAAGCTGCAAGCCGTATAACGCCGCCGCATGCCCGCCGGCGATCGCGGCCACTTGCGGGTCGGCCGCAGCCAGCCGGGCGCCTTCCGCATTGCTCGACACCGCCCGCCGCTCCAGATGCGGCGCATGGGTGGCAAGCCAGTGCTGGCACTGCGCCAAGGCTTGCGCGTGGGCGCAGACCATGGTCACGCCGTCGAGTTTGCCCGACAGTGTCAACAGATTATGTTCGATGGCCAGCGCCACTTCGCCGCTGATCGACAGCGACGATTGCAACAGCAGATCCAGGGTGCGCGACACCGCGCCCTCAGTCGAATTCTCGACCGGAACCATGCCAAAGTCGGCGGCGCCCGCCTCGACACTGCGAAACACTTCGTCGATGGACGGGCACGGCACGCCTTGGGTCGCCTGACCGAAGTGCGCCCGCATCGCGAGTTCGCTATAGGTGCCGGCCGGACCCAAAAAGGCCGCGCTCAGGGTCTTTTCCAGCGAGCGGCCGGCAGCCATGATTTCGCGCCAGATCGCCGCGATATGCTCGTTATGCAAAGGCCCATTGCTCGCGCCTTGCAAACCGGAAATGACCTGCTGCTCACGCTCGGGACGAAACACCGGGGCATTGACTTCTTTTTTGACTTCGCCGACTTGCATGGCCAGCGCCGCCCGCTGATTCAGCAGATTCAGCAATTGCGCATCGAGCGCGTCGATTTTTTCGCGCAACGGTTTTAAACGTTGATTCAGGTCGGGGTGGGCGTCGAGCGCCGGGGACACCGCCTGCGGTTTGGATTCTTGGCTCATGTCGTCACGGAAAACTAGGGGCGGAGCAACCCGGCAGCGGCAGGCAGCAGCAGGCACCAGCGGGGCGGCACCACCCACGCCCGAAAGACCCGCCCTGCCCGCGCTTAAGCCTGGCTGCGTTCAAATTCTTTCATGTAATCGACCAGCGCTTTCACACCTTCGATCGGCACCGCATTGTAAATCGATGCTCTCATGCCCCCGACGGACTTATGGCCCCTCAGTTGCAGCAGGCCGCGCGCTTGTGCGCCGGCCAGAAAATCAGCGTTACGGCTTTCGTCCGCCAGATAAAAAGGCACATTCATCCGCGAGCGAAAGGCCGCCTGCACCCGGCCCACGTAAAAGTCGGACGCATCTATCGTAGCGTAAAGCAAGCGCGCTTTTTCGATATTGATTTGCTCAATCGCGGCCAGGCCGCCCAGCTGTTTCAGCCATTTCAGCACCAAACCGGCCAGATAAATGGCATAGGTCGGCGGCGTGTTGTACATCGAATTATTCGCCGCAACCGTCTTCCATTCGAAAGCCGTGGGGCAAATCGGCAAAGCGCGATCCAGCAGATCGTCACGCACCACCACAATGGTCAGGCCGGCAATGCCGATGTTTTTCTGTGCCCCGCCGAAGAGTACGCCGTAGCGGCTCACATCCATCGGACGCGACAAAAAATGAGAAGAAACATCAGCCACCAGAGGCACGTGCCCCAGGTCCGGCAGGTCGAACATTTCGACGCCGTTGATGGTTTCGTTGCTGCATATATGCAGATAGGCGGCGTTGTCCGATAGCTGCCACTCGGAGAACGGCGGCACCCCGGTAAAACCGCCGGCTTCGCTGGAAGCGGCGATGTTGACCTGGGCGTATTTAAGCGCCTCCCGCGCCGACTTTTGCGACCAGGAGCCCGTCACCACATAGTCGGCCACCTTGGCGCCGCGCATCAGATTCATCGGCATAATCGCGTTTTGCGACAGCCCGCCACCCTGCATAAACAGGATGCGATAGTTATCCGGCACCTGCAATAATTCGCGGAAATCAGCCAGGGCCGTCTCATGAATTTCGGTAAATTCACGGCCGCGATGACTCATTTCCATCACGCTCATGCCACAGCCGCGCCAATCGAGCATCTCGCTCGCAGCTTGCTCCAATACGGCCAAAGGTAGTGCTGCCGGACCCGCTGAGAAATTGAACGCGCGCATATCGTCTCTCTAAAAACAAAACGCCGACATCGACGCCGGCGTTTTTGCAATCGTGGCTGACCGTATGTCAAAAGCTGACGTATGACATACGGCCAAACATTATCGCACTACAACAACTCTAAGCTATAAGGCTGGTGCAATTACTTCACTGCTGCCGGCTTCACGCTTGCCACTTCCTTGTCGGCTTCGGCACGAATTGCTGCGATCGATTGCGGCATGTACTTTTGCATCAAGGTGCTGACGATTTGATGACCGACCTGGTCTTGAACGGCAATGAACTTGCGGCCGGTCGTGCTGCGATAGAACGTCGTCAGGTCTTTGATTTCCTGGGTCGAATAGAACTGCGCATACGCGTCAAACTGGGTTTGCATCGCGTCTTTGTGGAACTGTTCGGTCAGGAAAACCGAACCTGCGCCGTTGACCAGCCTAGGCACCGTGTCTTTTTGCAAAGACGGCACGGCAGCTTGTTTCTGCTTGTCGTTCAGCGTCTTGTTTTGCGTCAGCGAATCCGACAGGATTTCCGGCACAAATTGCTTGGATTGCATTTGCGCGCTGTTGGCGATCTGGCCAACCAGCTTGTCCGCGTCGATCGTCGCCAGCAAATCCTTGATTGCGGCTTGCTTGTCGGCGTCAACCGGGGCCGCAGCCGCGGCCGGTGCGGCAGCAGGATCGGTCAAGGCCTGGGCCATGGCCAGAGTCGGTACGAACAGCGCCAGCAACATCCATTGTTTAAATCGTGTTTGCATCTTCGCTCCAAGAAAAATCAAATTCGGGCCCGCCGCATCCGTGCACAGCGATCACGCGGACACCCAGTATTTTAACCAGCCGGCGATCCATTGACCGGTTTCTCACCAACACTCCGAGTAGATCGCTACCTTGAAGTTCAATATAGCGAATCCCGGTAAGACGTTCGGCGCGCGGCGCATATGATAACGCTCATTGCACCGCGGCGCGCAACCATCACGCCTCATTATCGTCCAACGGACCGTCTTCTCCGCCGCCGGCATCGTCAGCGGCGACATCATTTGCCACCCCGTTTGCCACCCCGTTTGCCACCCCGTTTGCCACCCCGTCTGCCGCTGCGTCCACCACCTCGCCCGCGACTTCATCAAGCTCGGCATCCAGCTCGATTTCCGCTTCGGTTTCCGCGACCTGCTGTAGACCGGAGAGCTTGGTGCCTTCGTCAAGGCTAATGAGTGTAACACCTTGCGTAGCACGGCCCATCTCGCGGATTTCCGCCACCCGGGTGCGAATCAGCACCCCGGCGGTGGTGATCAGCATGATTTCGCTTTCCGGCTCAACCAGCGTTGCCGCCACCACCCGGCCATTGCGTTCGGACGTCTGAATCGCAATCATGCCCTTGGTGCCGCGGCCGTGACGCGTGTACTCGGTGATCGGAGTACGCTTGCCGTAGCCGTTTTCGGTTGCCGTCAGCACCGACTGCAATTCGCTTTCGGCCACCAGCAAAGCAATCACTTGCTGCCCTTCTTCGAGCTGCATGCCGCGCACGCCGCGTGCCTCGCGGCCCATCGGACGCACGTCGTTTTCGTCGAAACGCACCGCTTTGCCCGAATCGGAGAACAACATCACGTCATGTTGACCGTCGGTAATAGCCGCACCGATGAGGAAATCGCCTTCATCGAGACCGACCGCAATAATACCTTTACGCAAGGGGCGGCTGAAAGCCTCCAGCGGGGTCTTTTTGACGGTGCCCAGCGAAGTCGCCATAAACACGTATTTGTCGGCCGAGAACTCGCGCACCGGCAGCACCACGGTGATTTTTTCACCGTCGACCAGCGGGAACATATTGACGATCGGGCGGCCGCGCGAATTACGCGAACCCTGCGGCACTTCATAGACCTTGACCCAGTACACGCGGCCGCGATCGGAGAAACACAGGATGTAATCGTGCGTATTGGCGACGAACAGGGTTTCGATCCAGTCGTCTTCTTTCATCGTCAGCGCCTGCTTGCCGCGTCCACCGCGTTTTTGCGCGCGATATTCCGACAAAGGCTGCGACTTCACATAGCCCGCGTGCGACATGGTGACCACCATGTCTTGCGGGGTGATCAAGTCTTCGGTATTGAGTTCGGTCGCATTCATTTCGATGCGCGAACGGCGTGCATCGCCGAATTCTTCCTTGATCACGGCCAATTCTTCGCCGATGATGATCTTGATCCGTTCCGGACGCGCCAGAATGTCCAGCAAATCTGCGATCTGCGACATCACTTCGCGGTATTCCGAAACGATCTTGTCCTGCTCCAGACCGGTCAAACGCTGCAAACGCATCTGCAGAATTTCCTGGGCCTGGGTATCGGACAGACGGTACAGACCATCGCCCTGCATGCCGAACAATTCGTTCAAGCCATCCGGACGGTAGGCCGAACGCCCACCCAAAGCATCGACTTCAGTGCGCGAGAGCATATCGCGCACCAATTGTGCGTCCCACGGACGCGACATCAATTCGGCCTTGGCGATCGGCGGCGTCGGCGCGGCTTTGATCAAGGCGATAAATTCGTCGATATTGGCCAATGCGACGGCCAGGCCTTCGAGCACATGACCGCGTTCGCGCGCCTTGCGCAGCTCGTACACGGTACGCCGCGTAATGACTTCGCGGCGGTGCGCCAGGAAACATTCGAGCATCTGCTTGAGATTCAGCAGGCGCGGCTGGCCGTCGACCAGGGCCACCATATTCATGCCGAAGGTGTCCTGCAACTGCGTACTCTTGTACAAGTTGTTGAGGATCACTTCCGGCACTTCGCCGCGCTTCAGCTCGATCACGACCCGCATCCCACTCTTGTCGGATTCGTCGCGCAAGTCGGAAATGCCTTCGATCTTCTTTTCGTTGACCAGCTCGGCGATCCGCTCCAGCAGCGAACGTTTGTTCACCTGGTAGGGCAGCTCGTCGACGATGATGGCCTGGCGCTGACCGCGATCGATATCCTCGAAATGGGTCGTCGCGCGCATGATCAGGCGACCGCGACCGGTGCGATACCCGTCGCGCACACCCGCCACGCCATAGATGATGCCGGCCGTGGGGAAATCGGGAGCCGGGATGATCTCGATCAGGTCGTCGATGGTCGCTTCAGGATGGCTCAGCAAATACTGGCAGCCATCGATCACTTCGTTCAGGTTGTGCGGCGGAATATTCGTCGCCATCCCGACCGCAATACCCGACGAGCCGTTGATCAGCAAGTTGGGCACGCGAGCCGGCAAAATCAGCGGCTCGTTTTCGTTACCGTCGTAGTTAGGCCCGAAATCGACCGTTTCCTTGTCGATGTCGGCGAGCAGCTCATGGCCGATCTTGGCCATGCGGATTTCGGTGTAACGCATGGCAGCCGCGTTGTCACCGTCCACCGAGCCGAAATTGCCCTGGCCGTCAATCAGCATATAACGCAGAGAAAAACTCTGCGCCATGCGCACGATGGTGTCGTAAACCGCGGTATCGCCGTGCGGGTGATACTTACCGATCACGTCACCGACGATACGCGCCGACTTCTTATAGGCACGATTCCAGTCGTTATTCAGCTCATGCATCGAAAACAGTACACGCCGGTGCACTGGCTTGAGACCGTCACGCACATCTGGAAGCGCACGTCCAACAATCACGCTCATGGCGTAATCGAGGTAGGAACGGCGCATTTCCTCCTCTAGGGAGATGGGCAGTGTCTCTTTGGCGAATTGATCCATTATCCGTATCTATCAACGGGCCGGCACGATAGAGGCCAGCCACAGGCGAGCATCTTGCGATTTTAACACGCCGCCCCGCCGCTTCCACGGTCTTATAAAGGTTGCTTGTCACGCCAACTTTCAACTAGCTTTCAAGCGCCCGATCGCACCCTCAAAAATGTGCCGACATCAAGCGCCTGGGGCGACGCAAGCGTAATGTTGCAACAGCACCACAGTTGACTTGCCCCTCCGGAGATTGAAGGAGAAATTTAGCGCCCACGCGATGCTCTATGGCAAAATGCGCTGCAGAAGTTCGACGTCGTTCGAAGTGTAGTCAGCGCTCCGACGGTTTGCGATAATGTTATACTTCGAGCGATGTCAGACTTGGGTTTGTTATTTAGGCTCGCAGTAATCCTGCGGTATTCTCAATTCGAGAGGAGAAATATGAATAAACTTTCAAAGCTCGCGTTCATTGCAGCTACCGCAGTCATGGCTGCATCCGCATCGGCGCAGTCGGTAGTTGCGTCGAAACAAACGACGAATGACAACTGGGTCAATGGCTCAGGCGAATACGTCTGGATGAATGGTTCGAACGAATTGTGCTGGCGCAATAACTTCTGGACCCCGGCTACGGCTAACGCAAAGTGCGATGGCGCTTTGGTAGCTCAAGCTCCGGCAGCTCCGGCACCGGTAGCAGTTGCTCCGGCACCGATGGTTGGTAGCCAGAAGATCACGTTCCAAGCCGATGCCCTGTTTGACTTCGACAAAGCTGTGTTGAAGCCGGAAGGCAAGAGCAAGCTGGATGACTTGGCCTCGAAGATCCAAAGCGTGAACCTGGAAGTCGTGGTTGCAACCGGCTACACCGACAAGATTGGCTCGGACAAGTACAACGACCGTCTGTCGCTGCGTCGCGCTCAAGCTGTGAAGGCCTATTTGGTATCGAAGGGTATCGAAGCCAACCGTGTTTACACGGAAGGCAAGGGCAAACGTAACCCAGTTGTAACGGATTGCGCACAAAAGAATCATAAGGCTCTGGTCGCCTGCCTCGCGCCGAATCGTCGCGTGGAAGTCGAAGTGGTCGGCACCGCGAACAAGTAATCTTTGTTCCGGTTGTAGAAGAAGCCCTGCTTAGGCAGGGCTTTTTTTATGCCTGAATGATTACGGCCAGAATGATTGCAGCCTGATAATCGGTCGTATGCCGACATGCACGCAGTCCGAGATACTCCCCGGTATACTCTAGTCTACTGAACCTCTTTAAAAACACCGACGATGACCAATGCCGACCCGCATGAACTGCAAAAATTCAGTGAACTCGCGCATCGCTGGTGGGACCCCCAAGCCGAATTCAAACCCCTGCACGACCTGAACCCGATCCGGCTCCAGTGGATCGACAGCCATGCCCAGCTTGCGGGCAAGAAAGTGCTCGACATCGGCTGCGGCGGCGGCATCCTCACCGAATCGATGGCCAAACTCGGGGCCCAAGCCAAAGGCATCGACCTCTCCAGCAAAGCGCTGGGCGTAGCCGACCTGCATAGCCTGGAAAGCGGCGTTACCGTCAGTTACGAAGAAATCGCAGCAGAAGCGCTCGCCGCACGCGAACCGGCTAGCTATGACGTCGTCACCTGCATGGAAATGCTCGAACACGTGCCCGACCCCGCCGCCATCGTCGCCGCCTGCATGCAACTGGTCAAACCGGGCGGCAAAGTGTTCTTTTCCACCCTCAACCGCACCGCAACCTCCTACCTGTTTGCCGTGATCGGCGCCGAATACATCGCCAAAATGCTGCCGCGCGGCACCCACGACTACGCACGCTTTATCAAACCATCCGAACTGGCCGGCTTCGTCCGCGCCGCCGGCTTGGTAGCCAACGAATTCAAAGGCATCACGTATAACCCGCTGAGCCGAGGCTTTAACCTCAGCAGCAATACCAGCATCAACTACATGCTGGCCTGCACCCGCCCCGACTAAATAGGACCACCGCAGATCCTGTCGCGGCATTATGCTGGCTCGCCGTACCAAGGCTAAGGCCTGGCACCCGTACCAGCATGCCTTGCCGGGACAATCTGCGTAAGTCCAAGCGTCAGTCCTATATAAGACTTGCGGCTCTTGCCCGCCGCCACCAAGGCCGTCGAACCATGCAAACCACCCCATCCAGCGGCCTCGCCACCACCACACGCGCCGTCCTGTTCGACCTCGACGGCACCCTGGCCGACACCGCACCCGACCTCGCCGCCGCAGCCAACACCATGCGCCTGAAGCGAGCCTTGCCCGCCTTGCCCCTGGAAACCCTGCGCCCGCTAGCCTCGGCCGGCGCCCGCGGCCTGCTCGGCGAGGCCTTCGGCCTGACCCCCGACGACCCGGCCTACCCGGCCATGCGCGATGAATTCCTGGCCAACTATTCCGCCGACATCTGCGCCGCCTCCACCCTGTTCGACGGCATCGCCCCGCTGCTGGCGGAACTTGACCGGCGCCAAATCCGCTGGGGCATCGTCACCAACAAAGTCACCTGGCTCACCGAACCGCTGGTAGCCCTGCTCGGCCTGGCCGAAACCAGCGCCTGCGTCGTCTGCGGCGACACCACCCCGCACTCCAAACCCCACCCGGCCCCGCTGCTGCACGCCGCCCGTGCCATGGACATCGCCCCCGAAGCCATCGTCTACGTCGGCGACGACCTGCGCGACATCCAGGCAGGCCAGGCCGCCGGCATGCGCACCATCGCCGCCGCCTACGGCTACTGCGGCCACGCCCTACCGGCGAACGAATGGGGCGCGGATTACCTGGTCGACAGCGTCGCCGAACTGCATGCGCTGCTGGTTCAACTGGACCCGGCACCACGCTGAACCCAAGCGACCCTGCACTAGAATCAGACTGGCCGCCCAGCCCGCCCGAGGAAAAACCATCCAATCGGCAATCGCGATCTGTGGGATAATCAAGATTCGTGGGGCCGACCTGGTTTCGACGTGGGTTGCGAAGCGACGCAGGGCATACCGAGGACCCGTCACCTCGTAAATACAACGGGAAATAAGTAACTGCAAACGATAACCGTTTCGCAATAGCCGCGTAAAACCGGCTGTCCTCACACTGACTCGCTGACGGGTCAGGGTCGCAAGACCAGTGAGGTCATTCACGTCAGCTAATGCCGGTTAATGTCACGATGACCGGTCCGAAAATCTAGTGAATCGCCGTAACAGAGCGTGTTCGTCCGCGCTGGTGCGGTTAAATCAAATGATAGAACTAAGTATGTAGAACTGGTCGTAGAGTACTTGCGGACGCGGGTTCGATTCCCGCCGGCTCCACCATAACGTATTCCGAAGTAGTCCAAGAAAGTCCAAGAAACCCCGCCCAGCCTAGCTAAGCGGGGTTTTTTGTAGCCGAAAGCGTCTAATAGGGTCCGTTGACATCCGGGGGTAACCCTCTTTAATTAAAATCTGTTACCCCCAATGCCATCGACGCCGCTTACCGATATCGCAATCCGCAACGCCAAGCCCACCGAGAAGCCCCAGAAGCTATTTGATGGCGGCGGCCTCTTTCTGCTGGTGCAGCCATCTGGGGGTAGCTGATAGCGTTATCTACGCATATTCATGACGAAACACGCTGTCCAGGCAACCGCTCATGACCACGGTCAACTATTCCCAATATGCAGGCGATTTGGCTGCGAGTCGCAATCACGTCGGCAGTTTCGCCCAGCGCATCCTTGATTGTTTGAACGGCCACGGTATCGTAGTTGTGCTCAATCCCGAGTTCAATGCAGGCATTTTTTGGATTGAATGAATCCATGCGTGATTGGACCCACTTGAATGGTGTGGCGTCTATCGGCTTACTCTTGACTAGCAACCCCAGGAACCTCGTCTCGCAGCGGATGGCCTTGGGTGAAAATACGAATACCTTATTCGCACACAGCCGGTAAATGGAGATCCCAGTCAGAATGGCGAATATTGCCACTATCCATGGACCTGCACGGTGGTGGCTGGCTCCGTAGAGTCTGAGACTGGCAACGCTAACGGCAAAAAAACACCAAACGACCGGCATGAGCTGACGTCGGGCCACGGATGGCACTACCAATTCGTTTTGCATTTCACCTCGACGTCTTGGCTTCAATCATCACGGTTACACGTTATACGCAAGTGGTCTCAAAATCTGCTCGGGTGGTATATCCGCCGTTAGGTTCGCTAAGTTGTTGAAAATGACCCCGATCATTCCTACGCTAGCGTGGAATGTGACGAAAAATACACTTACGAGACCTTCCGTCTTTTCCGCGCCATACCGATACATAAATTGGTCATTCAACGACTTTTTCTGCCATGTCAATTTTGGCATCTCGGTGACGAACGGGGCGAGTAGATCAGCGGGAATTTCGTCAGGGGTATTTGCATTGCTGAACCACCGAAAGATTACCGCACCTTCGCTCGGTAGAATGCGTCCCATGTGCATGTAATGCAAACTTAGAAACAGCTTGGCCGCGCATTTTTTTATTCGTACATTGATTTCCGGATGCTCAAGAGACAGAATCGGCACGTCTTTGGTCGTTTGACCCGGCGGCAACGTTTTACCAGTTTTTCGTAGCCATCCTTTGACATTGTTGGCCGTTGGGAAAAACGACTGATATATCTCTGGTAAACGTTCGGCCACGGCAAGCATAAGTTTGCGAGTTTGCTCACCAGCATCGGGCTTGTACTCCACCGGGTTAAAGCGGCACAGCAATGCAAATAAGGCTTCGTCGTCGGCTGTCGATTGATTGCAGAGCAAGCAAGCCGGGAAGACATATCCCTCAGGCCACTTACGCTCATCAAAAACTGAGCGAGACGGCCAGTGATCTTCCGTGGTCGCTGCTGTTTTTCCTCCGCAATAGCAGCAGTTCGGATTCGTTTCCAGAAACCGCCTCATGCGTTCACGTTTATTGCCCATGTTACCCCCGATGCAATACGCTTATGGCTATGTCGAATGACTCCAATCAGCCACCCCAGCAACGGCTACTACGGTGCCGAGAGCCGAAAAGTTTTTCTTTTTTATGGTTTCATCGAAAATTGATTCAAATTTATTTATTAGGGAACTCAGCGCAGCAAAGCAATGTTACATTGACAAACAATGAATGGACCCTTTTTTGTGGCTTGTTGACATTTCATCGCACTTCCCTGATACCGATATGGCGGACAGCCATAGTCGAATAGGGTAATGCAAAGACTGAAAAATAATTATCGGCGGAGACCGGGCTGATACGCAGTTGCCCGTAATAGCGGCTAAATGTTTCCCGCACTTCTTGCGGCTTGTTCTTAACCGCGAAGATGCAGATGTTGGCGTCGAGCACGTACTTGAGCATCAATACACCCCACACTCCTGATCGGCGGACTGATTTCGCTCGGACATGAAATCGGCACTGACGCTCTCGCCATCAAACCAACTTTCCCAGGATTCCCCAGCCGGGGTAATGATGCGGACGCGACCAACAGCCACCACATCGACCCGTTTCACGTCGTCAGGAAGAGCCACGGATTTTGGCAGACGTATCGCCTGACTACGGTTACTTTTAAACACGACACCTTGTTCCACGATGGACTCCTTTTTGAGACATGCCTTAGGTATATCCGCAGCTAGACGGCCAACTTGACTGCATGGCGGCCGCCTGTTCAAATTTTGCAAGAATCCTGCGCCAACGTGGCCGGTACCGCAAAATTTGACATTGTAATCCAGTGTATTACAATGCAATCTACTGGATTACACACATTGATTACTTCATTTCTTCACAAAGGTCTGGGCAAGTTCTTTCAAAAGGGCGATTACAGCGGCATCCCTGCTGCCTTTTCCCAAAAAATCGAACGCATCCTCGACCGATTGGACGGATCTTCCAAGCCAGAAGATATGAGTTTGCCGGGATATAAGTTTCATCCAATGACGGGAAGTCGGAAGGGAACCTACAGCGTAACGGTAACCGGCAACTGGCGCATTACGTTTAGATTCGATGGCGAGAATGCCGTCGACGTGAATTATGAGGACTATCACTGATGAAATCGCTACGTAACCCCAACCGGCGGCCGACCCACCCCGGAGCGATACTGCGCGAAGACGTACTACCCGCGTTAAAAATGACTCAGACCGAGTTCGCCGAGCTGCTTGACGTCAGTCGGCTCAGTGTTTCTGAATTGCTCCATGAGAAGAGATCTATGTCGCCGGAAATGGCGGTACGGGTCGCTACCTTGCTCAATACCTCGCCGGAAAGCTGGCTTCGAATGCAGGAAGCAGTCGATCTGTGGCTTGTTCAGCAAGAGCCTTCCAAACTTGCGGCCGTCAAACGATTGGATAAGTCGCGTCTTGCTTTAGTCGCCGCATGAAGCAATGTTGAGTATCGGAAACAATCACCGTGCGGCCTCCCAATCGTCCTCAGCAATGGGATCGGTTGGGTTGTCGTAGCGGACGACCGAACCCCGCAACTTGACGCCGGCAGCCCTGCCCAGTTTCGAACCATCCTCCTCCGCCGTGGTCACCACTCGATCCACATTCCGTCTGACGCGTTTCAAGTCGCGCAACGCCAGACGCGGTTTCGCAGCAGGCAAAGATTGCAGAGGATCGACAACTAGGTCATCGCGCATTTGGTCGGGCTTGCGTTCAGCATGGACGAATTCGACCGTGTCATATGGCATGTCGAATGTTTGGCCGCGACGGCCTTCGAAAAAAGATAATCTTGCTCGACCTGCCCATCGTCAGGCCATGGCGCATGGACTCGCCAGTCAATAATGTCTTGCAGCGGAATCAATCGAAACTCTCCAAGGTCATGTTGACCATTACGTTCTAACGCCGGGATATGCTCGACAATGACTCGACTGGCTGACCACTTTTCATTTCGCGGAAAATATCATAAAACGATACTTTATGCATAACACACAGCAATTTTTCGGGCTTAACCTGTGCCCATATAGCGCTTTTGCTTGGTAAACGCCGCGTTCTCCAGCAGAGCATCTGCGATGCATCAAACAAATGTAGTGCGTCCAGGGCACGTGAGGCAACCTGATCCAATCAGCTCAAATCGAAATTCCGCATCAACAATTTGGGCTTACTCCCCAAACCGGACAAAGCTAATTTTCGAGTCTGCGATCCAAAACTCATCCTTCGCAAACCGCCAGCAACAAACCCAAGAAAACTCCCAAATACCATCCCGATACATTCCCTTCGTCCGATTTCCTGAGATCGATTTTTGTGAATAGATCTATGCCCCAGTATGCTGATTTCGTCCCGAACACAACTGGGATCGGGTTTAGCGACCTGTATGAGCATGGCGGACGGCTACTCCAGTAGTCGTCCGCAACCGTTGTGCGTCCTCAATGGGCGGCAGTGGCGGGGATACCTTCGGGTATGCCGGATTCATGTTCACCGGTTCGCTAACCCCGTCATCTGCCGCCCCCCATCCACTCGCGATGGGGAGCGGTGTTGCCACTGCATCGGAGGTCGCACCATGGGTCCTACTCTCGCTCGCCGCAATTACCCACCGAAAATCCAACCAGCCGACATCGGAGAATTGCCTTTTGTTTATCGCCCAGGTCACACGCCGAAGATAGCCGGCAACTGGCAATGCGCGCGATGCAGCAACCGTAACAAAACCCCCTGCCACTGGCATTTCCCCGATACCGCCACTTACCGTCGCGCCTGCGACATCGGCTACGAATGCGGCGCGCACCTCGCCCAGTATTTGAAGCAGCAACCGCGCTGGAGTTGCCACGGCATCCTGAGAAAAATTCTCGCCGACATCGACTTCAAAGTCGACTCTCCGAACCGGGGTTATTCAGTCGGCTTCATCTCGTATGTAGAACGGTTATTCCGCGCCGCCGCGCAGGATCTCGATGTGTTTGCCGATGTCGACGAGACCCATGCGTACTATAAGGAAAGGGCGACGCGCCACAAATTTAAAGCTGGGGAGGCCGGCGAACACTAAAGTACCAGCAACACCAAGGTCCTGGGCGGCTTTTCTTGGCAGCCTTTCCACATCGGACAATCCTTGTGCCCCCAGGCAAACCTACAGTGCAGCGGTGGGCAGTGATGTGGCGATTCCCCCGCCATCTCCCGACTTCAAAGCAAAGTTCGCCAGCGATCCGATCTACAGCGACGGGTTTTGGATGATGGTCGATATTGATCTATCGAAAATTACCAGCCGCTCAGTACGAGCTGAACATTAACCTTATCGATCGTCATGCCGTCACTCCATCGATTTTGAAAATCGTATTCACCTGTTCCTGCAGCAGCTGATTGACGAACGCGCCCTGGAAGATTGCACTTCCAACCGTGA